>Ga0208694_1000311_pt1 | contig 75016 bp, 53 predicted proteins | sample AD_UKC078_MetaG_FD_184442 | JGI IMG/M metagenome (GOLD analysis project Ga0208694, IMG submission 184442) | Active sludge microbial communities of municipal wastewater-treating anaerobic digesters from USA - AD_UKC078_MetaG (SPAdes) (version 2) | ecosystem: Engineered > Bioreactor > Anaerobic >...
GGGCTAAACGGATCCCGGACAGATCGCGGGGCAACTTCATGCCAAAACCTCTTCGCGCGTCAGACGGATGCGAACGGAAGGCTTTTCAAGCCGGTCGAATGTGTACGCGGCCACGGCCTCGCGGACATTGGCGCGGAGTTCCTCCCATGTGTCCGCCTGCGTGAAGATATCCTCGCCCAGTGCTTCGGCTGTGTATCCACCGTCGGCATCCTGAGTTACATTAAAAATAATCTCATTTTTCATGATTGAAAGGGTATCACGCCTATGCGTCGTGAGCAAGTCGCTTGTTTTTATCACGTGAAGGCGCGGCCGCGCTGTGCGCGGAGTTTTCAGTTAGGATTGAGGAAGATAACTGCTTAGCTCATTACTTAAATCTCTGACGCGCTCAAAACCGGCCTCAAACAACCTGTCCCACGCATCAAGACAGGCACCAACGCACTCGGAATCTCGTGCAGCTTGTGACTCTTCGTAAAGACGAAGTAAGACTCCGGGAAGGTCGTGAAAACGCCAGCCTTCTGTCGGCTCTGTTGCCGTCTGCAAATGAGCAGTCAGGCGGTCAACAAACTTCATGATGACGCGATTTCTTCACGTAGCAGGCGCACACACTGCCGAACAACCCATTTGGCCTCATAGCGGTTGCCCAGTTTTCCAGCTTCACCTCCGGGTCGCCATGCCATGTCCAGTGTCTCCTAAAAACAAGCATGTGAAAGCATCAAAGTGCACCATTTAAGACTCCCAGTCCGCGCATACGAGTTCGGCTTGGGCCAGGACGGTCTTGACGGCCTCCTCCTGAAGGTCTGGCGGGTAGCCGTATTCTCTGAGGATGCGCCTGACCATGACCCGGATCTTGGCCCGTGCGCTCTCTCTGAGGTTCCAGTCGATGGTCACACTCTTGCGTACGGTTGACAGGAGTTTCACGGCGATGACCTTGAGCTTGTCGTCGCCCATGACTTTGACGGCGGCATCGTTGGTGGCAAGCGCGTCGTAGAAGGCCACCTCGTCGTCGTTGAGCCCCAGGTCCTGTCCGCGCTTCGACGCGGCATCCAGATCCTTGGCCATGCGGATCAGCTCGTCGATGAACTCCAGCGTGGAAATCGCCCGATTGTGGTAGGCGTTCAAAGCCTTCTTGAGCCGCTCGCTGAAAAGCTCGGCCTGCACGATGTTGCGTCTGGACCTGATTCGGAGTTCGTCACGCAACAGCTTCTCCAGCAGTTCGGCGGCCACGTTCTTGTGCTTGAGCCCCCGGACTTCGGCCAGAAACTGGTCGGACAGGATCGAGATGTCGGGCTTGGCGATGCCAGCGGCGGTGAAGACGTCGATCACCTGACCCTCGGTGACGATGGCTTTGGACACGAGCTGTCGCACGGCGGCGTCGAGTTGCTCCGGTGTCTTGCGGCTGCCTAAGGACTGCTTGTTCAGCGCCGCCTGCAGGGTCTGGAAGAAGGAAACGTCGTCGCGGATCGCGCGGGCCTCGTCGGATGCTGCGCACAGGGCGAAGGCGCGTGACAGCTCCGTCACGGCCTTGACGAAGCGCTGCTTGCCGTCAGCCTGCGCCAGAATGTGCTCTTGGCCCGCCGGGATGAGCTGCAACCTTTCCGTGGCCGTGCCCGTGGTCCACTTCGCCCACTTAAACCCATGCAGCATACTGCACGCGACCTCGTGTTTTTCCAGCATCACGGCAATGGCCTGGGCGGTGTCGTAGGTGGGGTCGCCCATACCGCCGCTCTCGGTGTAGACGGCCAAGGCCTTTCTCAACTGGTCGGCCAGCCCCAGATAATCGACCACGAGTCCGCCGGGCTTGTCCCTGAACACGCGGTTGACGCGGGCGATGGCCTGCATGAGGCTGTGGCCCTGCATGGGCTTGTCCAGATACATGGTGTGCAGGCAGGGCGCGTCAAAGCCGGTCAGCCACATATCCCTGACGATCACGATGCGGAAACTATCCTTGCTGTCCTTGAACCGCACCGCAAGCTTGCGCCGCTTGAGCGTGTTGCGGATATGCGGCTGCCACTCGGGACCGTCGTCGGCTGATCCGGTCATGACAACCTTGACCACGCAGTCTTTGCCCCTTTCGGCATCGACGTCATCGTCTTCGGCGCCGGCCCAGTCCGGACGCAGGCGGATGATGGCGTTGTACAACTCTACGCAGATCCTGCGGCTCATGCAGACCACCATGGCCTTGCCGTCCATGGCCTCCCAGCGCCGCTCGAAGTGGGTGACAATGTCCTGCGCCACGAGGGCGATGCGCTTGGGATCGCCCACGAGCGTTTCCAGCGCCGCCCACTTGGTCTTGAGCTTCTCCTTGCGCGTCAGCTCCTCGCCCTCGGTGATCTCCTCAAACGCTTCGTCTAGTTTCGGCACGGCGGCGGCGTTGAGGGCGAGCTTGGCGATACGGCTCTCGTAGTAGATGGGCACCGTGGCCTTGTCAGCCACGGCACGCTGGATGTCGTAGACGCTGATGTAGTCGCCGAACACGGCGCGGGTGTTGGCGTCGGCCTTCTCGATAGGCGTGCCGGTGAAGCCGATAAAAGTCGCGAAGGGCAATGTGTCCCTCATATGGCGGGCCAAGCCGTCAATGAGGTCGTATTGACTGCGATGGGCTTCGTCCGCAATCACGACGATGTTACGCCGGCCGCTGAGCGCGGGCATGCGCTCGCCCTTCTCCGGCAGGAATTTCTGGATCGTCGTAAAGATAACGCCGCCGCTGGATCGATTGAGCAGCTCGCTTAAGTGCGCCCGGCTCTCCGCTTGGACAGGCGTCTGGTTCAGGATCTCGTGGCAGCGCTGGAATTGGCCGAAGAGCTGGTCGTCGAGGTCGTTGCGGTCAGTCAGCACGATCAGGGTCGGGTTCTGCATCTCCCGGTTCCGGATGATGCGGCCCGCGTAAAAGAGCATCGACAGGCTCTTGCCGGAACCCTGCGTGTGCCAGACCACGCCGGCCCTGCGGTCGCCGGCGGCGCCGTCGTTCATACGCCCTGTCCAGTAGCGGCCCTCAGTGTCCTTCGGGTCATGCGCTTCGCCCCAGACGCCCATGCCCGAGGCCCTGAGCGTCTCTTCAACGGCGGCGTTGACGGCGTGGAACTGGTGGTAGCCGGCGATGATCTTGTTGACCGCGCCCGTGTCCGGGTCTTCCTCGAAAACGGTAAAGTGCTGGATCAGGTCCAGGAAACGCCTGCGGTCAAACACCCCGCGTACGAGCACTTCGAGTTCCAGCGCGGTCTTGGGCGCGTCGCCCTCGCCGTCGATTGTGCGCCAGACCTTGAACCACTCCTGGGATGCGGTGAGCGAGCCGATCCTTGCGCTGACGCCGTCGCTGACCACGAGCGCGGCGTTGTAGCCGAGCAAGGACGGGATCTCGGCCTTGTAGGTCTGCACTTGCTGGTACGCGCTCCAGATCGTGGCGTCGGCGTCGGCAGCGTTCTTGAGTTCGATTAGCCCCAGGGGGATGCCGTTGACGAAAACAGTGATGTCGGCGCGGCGGCTGCACGGGCCCTCGACAACCGCGAACTGGTTCACGGCCAGCCAGTCATTCTCGCTTGGGGTCTCGAAATCAACGAGCCGGACACGGTCACCGGCGATGGAGCCGTCAGGGCGCGGGTACTCGACCTCCACGCCGTTTCTGAGCATGCGGTGGAAGATGCGGTTGGTCTGGACGAGCGAGGGCGTGGCCACACGCAGAACCTTGCGGATGGCGTCCTCCTGCGCTTCGGCGGGGATATCAGGATTGAGGCGCGCCACGGCATCGCGCAACCGTCCCGTGAGCACCGTATCGCCGAACGAGTCGCGCTCAGCCGCAGGCTCGTCAGGGGCGATGTGCGGGCCGAACGCGACCGTGTAGCCCAGTTCCTTGAACCAGGTCAGCGCCGCGTCTTCGAGGATGGATTCGGTGAGGTTACTCATGATCATTAGACCGTTGCTCGTTGGGTTTTATTTCTTGTCCTTGGGCACATAGTTTATGGGCTTAAAAGTCCCTAGACCGGTCCAAAGCATTAGTGCATATGCCTCCATGGGCTTTCCGTCTTTTGTTTGCGCACTCGTGTGAAAGGCCATTGGAGTCCTAATGTCAAAGTTTAAATTAAATTCCTTTTTAATAGCTTCATAGCCTTCTGGAAAGTTTAACTCGGACAAATAGCCCCATATCAAAAGTGAACTATAATAGAAATGCCGATCCTCTTCGGGTCGAGATTTATAGAAAAACAACATCTCGTTTGCGAGCTTGAATTGATCAAGGTGCATCAGCAACGCTGTTTTGATTGCATCAAAATAGGGTTCTCTGGGTTCTTTTCGAAGGGCAATCGCAGATTCAATTTGCTGCAATGCAAGTTTGTAATTGCCTTTGGACATTGACCCTTCTGCTGCGAAAGCAAACATTAATGCTGTACTGACGGGGATGTTAAAGCGGGTCATTCTAAAAAGGGCTCCCTCGTCTTGAAGTTTCGATTCCTCATACACTGCCAAATAGTTTGTAGCGCATACATAGGCCTCTTCAAACCGTTGACTGTTGTAAGCGTTACATGCATTTGTAAAAGGCTCTTTAAGCTTCTCTGGTTCACCCAAGACAGCCCCGCCGATTTTGATACTGCCGTCAGGCACCAACTTGATTTGATCGGTCTTCGCGTTAATTTCTTCAAGATTCTTTTGAACGGAAAGCAATGCGTCTGCGAGCTTCCGCATGGCTTCTGTGTCCATTGATCCATATCGCTGGTATGCGACGGTCTTGAACGGTATTAACTCGTTCTGGAGTTCTGACGCTTGAGTACGAGAATGTTCGAGATCTTTCTCAAGACAGGCTATGCGTTCTTTCAACCTCTCATTTTCTCTTGCCGTTTTAGAACACGATGGAATAATACTGATCACGGCAATGAGAATACCAGCTATCGCACCGATGAGAGCACTCATAACGGTTTTGCTATTTAGATTTTTTACGATAAACACTTTAACTGATTTCATACATTACCTACACTGATCCGTTCGTTTCATTCAGTAAGCTCGGCAACAGCGTGTCGCGCAGGGTGGCGAGGGTGCGGGTTTGGTGGATGTTTGCGTGGATGTGGTTGAGCATCGGTTGGATGATGCGTGTAAAAGCAGTAGCAATAGAGCGCGGCGGCAATACGACTTTGAAGGAACTGATGTCGTTCCAACTCGTTCGTGGCATTTTAGTTCCGGTTGAGGCGAGGTCGGTAAATTGGATCAATTCATCACTACTCGTATGGCAAAGAACGAGCCCCAACCATTCTAGGCTTTTCGGCGAAAGCACAAGGATGTCGGTCGAACACACTCCATTCACGGGGGCGACTCCAACTTTGTGAAAGTATGGACGCAATTTTCCGAATAGGATTTCGCCTTTGCGGAAAGACAACTTACCGCTAGCCACGTTGGCACTTTCATTCCATTCGCTGAGTGCAATACTGCGGCGCGGCATGTGTTCCAAGGCAATGTAGGGCGTTTGGGGTTCTATTTCATTCGGCTTAACACCTCGTCTAGGATTCAAACAGATGTCACCGAGCGTACCAGTGGCCCACCCCTTCGGAATCGGCCCCAGCGGCGACTCTTGAAACTCGGAAGGGAAGAGCGCGGCGGTTTCTGCGTCCATGCCCTCGGGCTTGCGTCCGTCGATCTTGGCGCGGACGGGGTCGAAGTCCACGAACCAGGACTTGAACAGCGCCCACACCATCGCTTCCAACGTTGCGTTCATGCGCTGGCTCAACTCGATCTTGTCGTCCAGCGTGCCGAGGATGTGGGCGATGCGCTTCTGCTCGGGGAGGGGAGGAAGAGGCAACTTGAAATTCGGTATGTCTGCACACTTCAAACTGTCAAAGATAGCCCCTACGTTGAGGAAGGTGTTGATCTGCTCCCACCAATCCGGGCCTCTCACGAGCCAACGCAGGAACGGGGGAAAGACCTTGGTACCGTCAGCGCGAAGTAAGACAAGATTCTGACCGAGAGCACATTCTAGATCAGCAGGAACATAGGCGGTTTCACCCGGGTTGCAACGGCGGGATAAAATCACGTCGTGGTGTTTTGGTTTAGCCTTTCGTGTCCATTCCGCATAGTGAGCGGGTGATATGCGGCGAACATCAGAGAGGTCGAGGCGGCCTCCCTTGAGTTGTGGAATGGCGATGTATGGATAGCCGTTATCTGAAGCAGGAGGTGTGCGATGGTCACAGTCGATCAATGTGATCCCTGCATCCTTAAGGCTGACCCGTTTCCACTCACCCATGCCCGCCTCCTTGACCATCCTCCGCAAGGAAGGTCATGACGAGGTTGAGCATGGTTTCGCGCTCGGCGGGCTTGGACTCGGCGATAAGGATGGTGAGCGCGACCAGCGTGTGGTCGGCGAGGCGCTTGTGTCCGTCTTCGGTCAGCAGCGCCCCGTTCTTGTTGAGGAAGTGCAGGAAGAGCGCGGCACCGATGCGTTTGTTGCCGTCGGCGAAGGAGTGGTTCTTGACGATGAAGTAGAGCAGGTTCGCGGCTTTTTCTTCGATACTGGGGTAGACCTCCTTGCCATCGAAGGTCTGATAGATCGCGCCGAGGCTGCCTTTGAAGGACTCGTCCCTCTCACGGCCGAACAGCTCGGACTCGCTTCCGAAGCGCATCGCGTCGATGAGGCGGCGGCACTCGTCGTAGGTCAGGCGCGACCGGGCCTTGCGTCCCTTGGGCTTGCCGATACGCTGGTGGTCGTAGTCATCCAGCAGGTCTAGCGCGGCAGTGTAGCGCTCGACCACGTCCAGCACCTGCGCGGCGTCGAGTTGCTTCTCGGCGCGCTTCAGGATTGTGACGACCTGACCGAGAACCTTCAGCCGCTGGCGGTTGAGGGCATAGCCTTTGAGCATGTAATCGCGCAGGACACCGGTGGCCCAGATGCGGAACTGCGTGGCGCGACGGGAGTTGACGCGGTAACCGACGGCGATAATGGCATCCAGATTGTAGTAGCGAGTGGCGTAGGCGCGAGAACCGCCCTGCCCCATGTGTTCCAAAATGGAACATGTGCTTTCCTCGTCCAGCTCTCCTGTCTTGAAAATGTTGGCGAGGTGCTTGGTGATAGCCGGACGCTTGACTTCGAAAACCTGCGCCATCTGCTCCTGCGTCAGCCACACAGACTCCCGCTCCACGGTGGCGGAAACCGAGACCGCGCCGTCTTTGGAAGTAAAGAGCACGAGGGGATGTTCGTCTGCCTTCCCTTCGGCGTTGGGCGTTCGACGTTCTGCGTTCTGCGTTCTTCCGGTCTTACCCGCCATACCCCAGCTCCTTCAGGTTGGCCTTGATGGTTTTCCCCAGCTTTGCGGATTCGGCAAACTGCTGGTTCAACTCAGCGACAAGGCGGGTCATCTTTTCGGCAAAAGGCTCGCCGTCATCTTCGACCGCCTCGGCTCCGACGTATCGGCCGGGTGTGAGGACGTAGCCGTGGTTTGCGATCTCCTCGGTGGTGGCGGATTTGCAGAAACCCGGTATGTCGGCGTAGGTGCCGCTACCTTTGTCGCCGCGCCAGGCGTGGTAGGTGCCGACGATCTTGTCGATGTCGGCTTCTGTCAGTTCACGGTGGACGCGATCGACGAGCGTGCCGAGTTTGCGGGCGTCGATGAACAGGGTCTCGCCCTTGCGGTTGCGCCGCTGCGGAGCCTTGGCGGCGGACTTGCCCTGCCCAAGGGCGCGGCCAGACTTGTTGCGCGTGAGAAACCACAGGCACACCGGGATCAGTGTGGAGTAGAAGAGCTGACCGGGAAGGGCCACCATGCAGTCCACGAGGTCGGCTTCGACAATGGCCTTGCGGATCTCGCCTTCCCCGCTCTGGTTGGAGGACATACTGCCGTTGGCCAAGACGAAACCGGCTTTGCCGTCGGGCGCGAGGTGGTGGATGAAGTGCTGGACCCAGGCGAAGTTGGCGTTGCCCTTGGGCGGCACACCGTAGCGCCACCGGGGGTCGTCATCCTTGCGGAACCACTCTTTGTCGTTGAACGGCGGGTTCGCCAGCACGTAATCGGCACGCAGGTCCGGGTGCAGGTTCCTGCGGAACGTGTCGGCGTGCTCGCGGCCGAGGTCAGCCTCGAAGCCGCGGATGGCGAGGTTCATGAGCGCCAGCCTTCGGGTGGTGGGGTTGCTCTCCTGGCCGTAGATGCTGATGTCGCCGATCCTGCCGCCGTGGGCGACGACGAACTTTTCTGACTGCACGAACATGCCGCCGCTGCCGCAACACGGGTCGTAGACGCGACCTTTGTAGGGGGCGAGCATTCCCACGAGCGTTCTGACGACGCAGGACGGCGTGTAGAACTGGCCGCCGTTTTTGCCCTCCGCCGACGCGAACTGGGTGAGGAAATACTCGTAGACGCGGCCCAAGATGTCCTTGGAGCGGTTCTCGCGGTCGCCGAGCCTGTGCTTGTCCAATGCGGGGCGGGCGTAGTCCTTGGGCAACACGCCCTTGAGGCGGGGGTTGTCGCGCTCGATGGCGGTCATGGCGTCGTCCACGATCCTACCGATGGTCGGCTGCTTGGCGCTGCCCTGGAGGTACGACCAGCGGGCGGCGGGCGGCACCCAGAACACATTCTCGGCGCGGTACTCGTCGGGATCTTCGGGGTTGGCGCCCTTGTATTCGCCCTTGCCTTCGGTCAGCTTCTGCCGCATCGCCTCGAAGGCATCGCTGATGTATTTCAGGAAAATCAGGCCCAGGACGACGTGCTTGTACTCAGCGGCGTCCATGTTGTTGCGCAGCTTGTCGGCGGCGAGCCAGAGCTTGGCCTCAAAGCCGAGGCTGGCGGCCGAATCGGCTGTTTTTGTTTTCATCCGGGGCATTTCGTATCCGTGGTTCGCGAATTTATTGTAACCTTATGTTTACAGCGTACCACCGCAGGGGGGCGGATGCCAGCGTAATTTCCGCGCTATGCGCGGAGTTAGCAGTTAGGATTGAGGATTTAGGAATTTTTGCTTCGGCGTTGGGCGTTCGACGTTCTGCGTTCAGGTGTGGCACGGGCATCTTGCCCGTGTTTCATGGGCGGGACGCCCATGCCACGAGGCGTTTTGCAAGCGCCGCCTGAGACACGCATGGTTTTCCGTTATTGATCGGTAGCGCTCGGTTGCGGTCGAGTATGTGCAAGCGATGCTTGTCGCCCCCTCAAAACCTTTGCGTCTCTGCGCCTTTGCGTTAAACAATCGATCCCGATAGCGATCCCGATCCCGATTTGGATAAAACCTTGAAACCATGAAACCAAAGAGAGTTGAACTGTGCGCCGCCTGACAAACCGGTATTGATGTTGGCAATGGCGCGTGAAGCGGTCTATCGGGTCAGCAGCGTGACGGTAGCGCGTAGCCGGGAGTTCGTAACCCCGCTGGGGGTGTTCAGTTTCCAGCGTGTTCCGGCGCTGGTGCCGCGCGCGGGCGTCGAAGCCGTGGCGGTTGCCCGAAACGCCTGGGCGTTCATCGCGTCACCCTTGCGTGCCATCGCCGACCTGATCTATCTCAACAAGCCCATCACTTGGAAAAGGAACGGCATGAGCTACCTGACCGAATCGCTGCGCATTGAGGAGGAGGATCTGCAGACGCTCTCGTTCGAAGCCTTAGATGAGATTCTGGAGAGTCTCCGCAGTCGGCGCGTTTGCGCCTACCTGCAGGGATTGAAGGGGGCTTGCCTTGCTGGAGCATGCGCTTGACCAACAGGGGCCCTGGGCCGGTCGCCGGACGAATGTCACGTGGGTGTGGATGATCGAAACCCTGCGGGTGGTCGTCGGCCAGATTGACTGGTCCGCGGCCCGACAGGATGTCCAACGGTTCCTCCCGCTTCGCGAGCAGGAATCCCTCGGCTTGTGGGGTTCGGAGTTCTTCCTGTACTATGCGGACATGATGGAAACGATGGCTCCATGAGGGGAGACAGAAACAGAGTGCAAAGCGCGTGCCGTTGTGTTTCAATACAGGGACTTTACTCTATTACAAGGGAGTTTCATGATGACACGTCTTTATGTTCGTTCCTTGCGGGCTCTCGCGCTGCTGTTGGCGTGCTGGGGGTTGGGGGTGGCCACCGCCGTTGCGCAGAACGCGCCTGCCGCGGTTGACGCGAAGCGGCATCAGGCGGCCAAGCCGTTCGTCGGTTTCGAGCGCGGCATGGGCATCGGCGGGTGGCTGACCAACTACAAGCGTTTCAATGTGCTGCCGGACAAGTGGAAGATGACGCTGTCGCCAGGGGACTACGAGCATTTCGAAACCTACATCACCAAGAACGACGTGCAGAACATCGCGTCGTTCGGCGTCGACCATATCCGGCTCGGCTTCGACCAGATCGTTCTGGAGGAGAAGCCCGGTGTCTACCGCGAACGGACCTTCCGGTGCATCGATAACTTCATTGGCTGGTGCCGCGAGTACAAACTGAACGTGGTGCTGAATCTGCACAAGGCGGTCGGCAACTACTGCGACGTGCCGGAGCCGGTGGCCCTGCTGGATGATGCCGGACTGCAGAACCGCTTCGTCGCGCTCTGGCTGGAGTTCGAGCGCCGATATCACGCGGACAACCGCATCGTGTTCGAGTTGCTCAACGAAGTGAAAAACGTTGACCCTCAGGCGTGGAATACACTGGCGGCGCGGACGATCAGCGAGATCCGCAAACTCAACCCGACCCGTAAGATTGTCATCGGCAGCACATGCTGGAATAATTGTCACAAGCTCAAGGATCTGCAAGTCTTTGACGACGAGAATGTCATCTACACGTTCCACTTCTATGATCCGTTCGGGTTCACGCACCAGCGCGGGGTCTTGCAGGCGGGGCCGCTCTACTACAACCGGGCAATGCCCTATCCCGGCGACATCGAGCGCTACCGCGATTACAAGCGGTTCGTTGAAGGCGCAAAGAATCCTTATCCCCGGTATCAGCGGATGGACATCAAGGTTCTGAGGGAGTGGTTGCAGCCGGCGTTCGATTTCGCGAAGAAGCACCCGGACAAGATCCTTTGGTGCGGCGAGTTCGGCACCATCCGGCACTGCGACATGACGTCACGCGAGAACTGGATGAATGACGTGATCCTGTTGCTCAAGGAACACGGTATTTCCTATTGTGTCTGGAACTACCTCAGCACACCGAACGACGGCAACCGCTTCAGTCTGGTCGATGATGAAAAACGGCACATTCTTTCCCCGCGGATGCTGGCGATCATCCAGGGGAGAGTCGAGCCCCTCCGGGAGGAGTGAGCCGTGCGCGCGGCTGTTCGAATCGAAAGGCCCCGAATCAGAGGTTGACGCTTTTGCAACTCACCGCATAATGGGTGTTGAATAAGGAAAGGGTAAAGAGCCATGACAACGGTGTCGCGTCGGAGGTTTGTTGCGGCGAGTTCGCTCGCCGCGTTCGGGTTCAGGATTGTGCCTCGCCATGTGCTGGGCGCGCCGGGTCAGCCGCCACCGTCGGAACGGCTGAATCTCGGTCTCATCGGCATCGGCGGCATGGGTAAAAGCCACGCCGGTATTTTTTCGACAATCCCGAGTGTCCGCATCGCGGCGCTATGCGACGTTGACATGACGCGTGCGACCGACGTCCTTAAACAATATCCCGACCTGCCGTTCCACAAGGATTACCGCGTGATGCTGGAGAAGGAAAAAGGGTTGGACGCGGTGGCCATCGCCACGCCTGACCACACGCACGCGCCGATCTCGCTGTTGGCCATGAAGCTTGGCAAGCACGTGTACTGCCAAAAGCCGATGGCGCACACGATCGAGGAGGCGCGGCTGATGGCAAACGTCGCGGCCGAAACCAAGACCGTCACACAGATGGGAAACCAAGGCCATGCCGGCGAGGGGCTGCGCTTGACCAAGGAGTGGCTCGACGCGGGCGTGATCGGTGCCGTGAAGGAGATCCATGTTTGGACCGATCGGCCGATCATGAATATGGGTGCCAAAGCGGTGAGGGTCTGGTACTCGAACGGCCAACGCCGTCCCTCGGCGACTCCTCCCGTGCCGGCATCGCTTGACTGGAACCTGTGGCTGGGGCCCGCGCCCGAACACGCGTATCACCCCGATTACGCGCCCCAGGTCTGGCGGCCGTGGTTCGACTACGGCAACAACGCGATCGGCGACATGATGGTCCACAACGCGGATCCAGCCTGGTACGCACTGGATCTCGGCGCGCCGGACGCGGTCGAGGCGCTTACCTCTGAAAAGAACCCCGATTCGTTTCCAGTGTGGAATGTGGTCACTTGGGAGTTTGGGGCAAACGCCAAGCGCGGGCCGATCAAATTGACGTGGTATGACGGCGGCAAGACGCCGCCTCCGCCGCCCGGCATGGAGCCGGACCGGAAGCTGGACCACAACGGCATCTATTTCGTGGGTGAGAAGGGCGTCATCCTGTGTGGAGGATGGGCGGGCGCACCACGGCTGGTGCCCGAAAGCGCCATGAAAACGTTCGAGCGTCCGCCGAAGACGATCCCGCGTAACAGAGGCGGTCATTACGGCGAATGGGTGGCGGCCAGCATCGCGGGCCGGCCGCAAGACGCGCAGGCCGGGTTCTGGTGGTCAGGCCCTTACATGGAGTCGCTGCTGGTGGGCACGTTGGCGATTCGCCTGAACAAGCGGATCGAGTGGGACGGCGCGGCGATGCGGGCGAAAAATGCGCCCGAAGCCGATCCGCTGATCCGCAAGGCCTACCGCAAGGGGTTTGAGTTGCCGGTGTGAAGAACAGGCGGTGAGGCTGTAAGACGGATAGGGGGAGGGGAATGAGGTGATCACAAACGCGACACGCAGGGGTTTCATAAAAACGGCCGGTGCGGCGGCAGGGACGGCCTTCCTGCCGCGCCTTGCGGCTGGTCAGGCGTCGCGCACGACACCGAAGCTCGTGCTGATTGCCGGCGAACGGAGCCACGGATACATGGCGCACGAACACTACGCGGGTTTTGTCCTGATCAAGAAGTGGCTGGAAGCTTCCGGAATCGGACTTCAGGCGGTCGTGTGCAAAAACGGCTGGCCGCAGGATGAGTCGGTGTTCGACGGCGCGACCGCGCTCGCGGTCAACAGTGATGGCGAGGGGCGTCATCCGTTGAACGGGCATCTCGAGAAGCTGGATGAGTTACGGAAGCGCGGAGTGGGACTGGCGCTGCTCCACTTTGCCCTGATCATCAACAAGGGGCCGTTGGCTGACCGGGCGCTGGCATGGTGCGGCGGCTACGATGAGGCCCACTGGTCGGTCGTCAAATGGTGGAAGGCGGAATTCAAGACCTTGCCCGTGCATCCGGTCACACGCGGCGTAACCCCCTTCGCGTTCTATGACGAGTGGTACTTCCACATGCGGTTCCGTCCGGAAACGGCGGGCATCACGCCGCTTCTGAGCGCGGTGCCGCCTGACGAGGTGCGCGAGGGTAAGGACGGGCCGCACAGCGGCAACCCCGTTGTGCGTTCGCGGAAAGGCGCGATCGAACACGTTGCCTGGGCATCGGAATGTCCGGACGGCACGCGCGGGTTCGGGTTCACCGGCCTGCATAACCACTGGTATCTGGGTCACCCCCAGTTCCGCAAGGTGCTGTTGAACGGTCTCGCCTGGTGCGCGGGCGCGGAGATTCCTAAAAACGGCATCGAGTCGCCCCAGCCGACGCTTGATGAACTCAAACGGAATCAGGATAAACCGGTTCCACCGAATTTCGACTTCGGCAAAATCCAAAAAGAGCTGAACCGGTGGAAAGAGCCCACGCAAACTTCAGAGACAAGGGGTTGACTCTTTGCGCCCCCTCCCTGCATAATAAATGTCAGTCATAAGAACAGGTGTCATCGGTCTACCCTTTGGGATGGCGGTAGAATAAACCTAAAAAGAGCAGTTGAACCTTCAACTCTCTTTGGTTTCAAGGGTTCAGGTTTCATGGTTTCTGGGTTTCAAGGTTTCAGGGTTTCTGGTTTCAAGGTTTCTGGTTTCAGGGTTTCATCCAAATCGGGATCGGGATCGCTATCGGGATCGGGATCGACTGTTTAACCACGAGACACTTTCTTGGGTTTCAAGGGTTCAGGTTTCATGGTTTCATGGTTTCATGGTTTCTGGTTTCATGGTTTCATGGTTTCAGGGTTTCATCCAAATCGGGGTCGGGGTCGCTATCGCTATCGGGATCGACTGTTTAACCACGAGACACTTTCTTGGGTTTCATGGTTTCAGGGTTTCAGGGTTTCAGGGGTTCTGGGGTTCATCCAAATCGGGGTCGGGGTCGCTATCGCTATCGGGATCGATCATTTAACCTCCCGTCAGCCAGTAGCAAGAGCGTTGCTCTTGCTACTGGCTGGCGGGTCGCGAATGTTTCGCGTGAGTGTGGAAAGGGGTCAGAATGAAACACATGAAAGGAAACTGGTTGATGAATCGCTGTGCTGTTGCGTGCGGCTGTCTTGCTCTGGTGCAGGCCACCTTTGCGGGTAGCGCGACGTGGAACTATCGGGAGGGGGCCGGCGGCTCGCCGGCGAACCCGACACTGTGGACCGATACCGCGAACTGGACAGGCGGTGCGGTGCGCCTGACGGGTGACACGTCCAAGTTTACGACGGGGTCGTACAAGTTGATTGCGTCGTCGGGGTTGATCCCGGGCAGTGAATGGACCGTCGATGGCTATACGGGCCGCAAGGTCCTCAAGCTGAGGGTTAAGGCAGACGGTCTTTATCTGGAGGTGATCGAGCAGGGTCTGAGTGTCGTGATCCGCTAAGGTCGGTCAAAGGAGTTCAAACAAAAAAAGGAACCTGTTATGAAAAAAGAGTGTTTTTCTCTCTGCCTCACGGTTGTCGCGGCAGTGGTGGTGGGATTGGACGCGCGCGCGGCCAACATCGAGTTTTACCGGCGTTCTAAAACCGGTGGCAGCTGGAATGACGTCAACCACTGGGTGACGAATGCTGGCGGCAGTGTGCTCATGGGAACGTATCCGAAGGATCCCGCCACCGACCGGGTCTGGTTCAAAGACGGGTTCACCAACGACACCCAAGAGCTTTATCTGGAGTCGGATATCAATGTGTTGAACATGATGCAGCTCAACGCCAGCGCCGGGAATCAAACCAACTACCTCAACCTCGGCGGGCACACGCTGTATGTGGTCAACTTCCTCAATCAGGACTACGGATGCGTCGGCACGTTCGCCATTACCAACGGGAACATCTCCTCTATGATGATCCGCACCATCGGCAGCGGATATTGCCTTTGGTTCAAAGGGCCGAACACCCGGTTCGATCTCCATGGCGACTGGTACCGGATCTGCATCGGATATAACAGTGCTAGAAGCACCCTGCGGGTTTCTGATGGGGCGGTCTGCAACTGGCCGTGCACCATGTTTTATCTGGGAGGAGAGCAGCTCAGCGGCAAGCACGACGGTAACCGGCTGGTGATTGACAGCGGTGGTTTGGTGACGAATTGCAATACAGATCTGGTAATCAATCGAGGCGGCGGCACCAACGGGCTTTATGTGTCAGACGGGGGGAAATTCCACTCCAACGCGGGTATTCAGATGAACTCCAGCGATGGCGGCTGGCATACGAATCCGGTGATGAAAAGCGTTACCGCAATCCTCGATGTGCGTGACGGCACCGTCGACATCAGAAGACTGACAGGTAGCGTCGGCTCGAACAGCGTGTTGCGGTTGGCAGGGCCGCAGTCCGATCTCCGCATCCGAAACGAAATGGTCATCACCAATACATTCGACATGACGTTCGATATGACGGACGGTAACAGCGCCGATCCGCCTCACCAGTGCCAGCCATACGCACATTCTGGGTGACGGCACGATCCGGGTGCGTTACCCGCAGCGTTTCGCGAAAGAGCACAAGGGCCTCATTCCGCTCATTCACGCGGCCTCCGGCAACCTCACGTACACGGGGGATATCCGGTTCGACTTCACCGAAGCCCGCTGGGCCCAGGCAGTCACGAACTCGACTATGGTGGCCATCAAGATCGTGCCGCCCGGGCTGGTGTTCAGCATCCAGTGAGCGGCGGCCATGAGGTAAGGGATTGCTTTGTCCGGGTAACGGGGGCGAATGTTGAATGAAAACAGTATGGAAGACCAGCCGAGGATGGGGGGCCATCGCGTTGAGCGCATGGGTGTTATGTGTTCGCGGTGCGATTGTGGATCCGGCGGACTACGGGTTCTCGCCGGATGCGCCTGCGGCGACGAACGCCGTGGCGCTGCAACGGGCGCTGGACGGCGGCAAGCGGACCGTGCAGGTGACGCGGTCCGGTGTCTACGGCTTGGATCGGACGGTATGGCTGGACAGCGATACGCGGCTGATTTTCACGCCCGGCGCGGTGCTGCAGAAGCAGGCGGCATATGTCCATGTGCTGGCCAACCGTGGGCTCGAGTCGTGGGCCTGGGACACGAACATCGTCGTGGAGGGCGCGACGATCGACGTCAATGACTTCAGCGCCGGTCATGGCGAGGACAGTCCGCAATACGGCAACCGCGGACAGATCTCCTTCTGCCGCATCCGCGACCTCACGGTGCGCAAGTTCACTTGCCTCAACCTGCATGGCGGCCAGTACGGGTTTCAGATCGCCACCTTCGAGAATGTGATCTTGGATGAATTCGAGATCCGCGGCGCGAAAGACGGCGTCCATGTCAATGCGGGGCGAAAATTCGTGATCCGCAATGGGATTCTGGAGACCGGCGATGACGGGATCGCGCTCACCGCCATGGACTGGGTTTCCTCCGCGCCGGTGGTGGGGGACATCGAGGACGGCTTGATCGAGAACATCACGGATGACGGCCGCGGCCGTTGCAACTTTAGCCGCATTCTGACCGGCGCGTGGACGGACTGGCATAAGGGGATCCGGCTACAGCGCGGCGACACCGTGCGGTGCGGAAAGAAGCTCTACCGCGTGGCGATGCCGCGGGGCACGAACGAGTACGTCTCGCTGGAGGCACCGACGCACACGCGCGGCATCTGGACGGACGCGACCGGACTGAAATTCTGGTTCATGCAGGATAGCGACGCGCTCGCCGCGAACATCCGCAATGTCACGTTCCGCAACCTTTACCTGCGCTCGCCGAGGAACGGTTTCCTCGCGGACTGGGAAACCCGCTCGTCATGGAACCGCGGGATTCATCCGGAGGTGAAGCCGGAGAACTATCCGGTCTGTGAAGTCCGGCTGGAGGATGTTTACTCCGAATCGCCGGGTGCGCTGGTCAGCGGTTACGAGTCCGTGCGCTTGTGGCTACGGAACATCACCAAAACACGGGGACCGCTCGTGAACCTTGCGCGTCCGAATGACAACCGGGACTGCGCGATCGACGTCTGGCTGCATCTCTCCGGCGTGGTGTTGAAAGCCGATGACGGGAAAGGGGCGGACATCTCTGTGGGAGGGGCGGGTTCTTCACTAAACCTGACGGTCGAGGGCCTGATGCAGGAGCGTGATCTGCGGGTGTCGGCGGGTGCGGGCGTCCGTGCGCGCGTCAACGGAATCGGGTCGATCCACTCGCTGGAGGGCCTGACGCCGGAGGCAGGCGACTCCATCAAAGTGGGCGGCGTATTGAAAACGTTCGACGGCGCACAGTGGCGTTGACGCGATAACGTTTCGGCGTTTTCTTTCGTCAGCCTGACGTACAGAGTCAGGTCGGCCTCAGCGGATTCTGCGGGCGTGGCGGCGGCAGCATCGGGACATCGGTGTCGAAGGGCGGCTTTTCGAACGCGGCGTCGAGGATCTGCTGCAGAAGCTGCGGGTAGGCGATCCCCGCAGCTTTGGCCGAACGGGCCAGCGCGACGTCCTCCTCCAGACAGGGGTTGCAGTTGACCTCCAGCACATGCGGCTCGCCCGCCTCGTCGAGGCGGATGTCCACGCGGCCATAGCCCCAGCCGCCCAAGGCGCGGAACGCTTTGACCGTCAGGTTGGTGAGTTTGCGTGCCAGCGGCGGCGCGACGTCCGCCGGGCAGATCACCGACGTGCACTTGTATTCGATACTGCTCTCCGTCCACTTGGCGTCATAGGACATGATCGGGGGAATGCCGGGGGGCAACCTGGCGTAGTTGACTTCGGCAAAGGGCAGCACACGCTGTTTGGCTCCGCCGATGATGCCGATGTTGAACTCGCGCCCCGGCAGGAAGCGTTGCACGGTCGCTGGCTGATGGTAGTCGCGCAGAATGATGCCGACCTGGCGGCGCAGGGCGGTGACCGAGTGCACCACGGAGTGGCGCGTCAGTCCGACGCCCGCATGCTCTTTGGCGGCCTGGACGATCAGGGGGAAACGCCACTTCACACCGGACACGTCTTTCACGCGCTCCAGCAGCCGCGCGTCAGGCGGCACCGGCAGACCGGCGCCTTGCAGCAGACTGGCCGCCATGTGCTTGTAGCGGCAGAGGCCCAGCGCCAAGGCGTGCGAGCCGGTGATCGGGAAACCCATCATACGCACCAGCGCGGCCACGCGCATCTCATAAAGCGCGCTGTGCACAACATCGTCGTATTGGTTGAAGACCACGTCCGGTTGCAGGCGCGCCAGCTTACGCTGGAACCCCAGCATGTCGTTGGCCAGCGGCAACACGGTCACGCGGTGCCCGAGGCTACGCAGCGCGCGCGCCAGACTGCGGATGAAACGCCTCAAATCATTCGTGCTGCCGCGATCATCCGGCGCCTCGGGAACGGCGTCCCGGTAGGTGTTGTAGATCAGGGCGATGTGCAGCACACGTTTCCGTTTCATGGGCGCATTTTAACAATGAAAACAAAAAGTGCAATAGGACGACGTCCAACGTTCCCGTTATCCCCCCGGTTTCGCCCGGCACCCCGGACAGTCGGCTTATCTCGCGCTTTACTGCTCGGGCTTCACCTCGCGGGTCATGAGCGCCTCGACGGCATCCCGCGCCGAAAGCCCCTCATAACAGAGTGCGTGCACAACCTCGGTGATCGGCATGGAAACGCCGTGGGTACGGCTGAGCGCGTGGATGATTTTGGCGTTCCAGACGCCCTCGGCCACCATCTTCATGCTGTCCAGAATCTCTTGGATCCGCTCGCCGCGGCCGAGTCGTTCGCCCACCATGTGATTGCGGCTGTGGCGGCTGGTGCAGGTGACGATCAGGTCGCCCGCGCCGCTCAGTCCCGAGAAGGTGGCGGGACACGCGCCGAGCGCGGTGCCGAAACGGGTGATCTCCGCCAGGCCCCGTGTGATCAACGCGGCGCGGGAGTTGTCGCCGAATCCGAGTCCGTCGGACACGCCGACCGCGATGGCGATGACGTTCTTCACCGCGCCGCCGATTTCCACGCCCAAGGGGTCCGGGGACGTGTAGACGCGGAAAGCCGGGCCGCTGAAGAGCTGCTGCACACGGCGGGTGAGTTCCTCTTCCTCAGAGGCCGCGACCACCGCAGTGGGGAGCCGGCGCGCCACTTCCTCGGCGTGACTCGGTCCCGAGAGCACCACGATCGAGCGGAGCCCGAGAATCGTGCGGGCGAGCTGGCTCATCCGGCAGTGGGTGGTCTCACACAAGCCTTTGGTCAGACTGACGGTCAGACAGTCGGCAGGGATCAGGCCTTTGAACCGTTCACAAACCTGGGCGAGGAATTTGGAGGGCGAGGCCAGGATCACCACGTCCGCACCCGCCACGGCTTCGGCCGCGTCGGCGGTCCAGCGCAGGGTTTCGGGGAGCGGAATCCCGGGCAGAAAGCGCGTGTTCTCCCGGCGTTCACGGATTTCATCCACAACTTCCGGAAAGGGGCCCCAGAGGGTGACGGCGTGGCCATAGCCGTTGAGTAGAAGGCCGACGGCCGTACCCCAGCCGCCGTCGCCGATGATGGTGATGTGCATATCCGTATCTCTCCCAGAGTCTGCGCTCAAACCTGCCGCCGTGTACGAAAGGTGAAACGCGCTTCTGTTCCGTTGCGTATCCGTGCGAGGTTGGACCGGTGTTTCCAGACCGCCACCGCCGCAAGGGCGGTGAACACGGCCGGGAACCAGAACCCGTACGCCGCGTGGAGGCGCAGCGGCCACCACACGGCCGCGGCCAGCGTCACGGCCGCTGCCACAGAGGCTGCCGAGACCATCCGCGTCATGAGGAAGACAACCAGCCAGACAACGAAAGCGATGCCCACCGCCTGAGGCGCGAGGCCGAGCACCAGACCCGTGCTCGTGGCCACGCCCTTGCCCCCCTTAAAGCGGAGGAAACAGGTCCAATTGTGGCCGACGACCGTCAGCGCGCCGCAGAACATCGCCAGCCCCTTGCCCCCTGCCGCGCCCGTTTCCGGCGGACAGATTGTCAAGGCCAGGGCCGGAATCAGCGTGACGCCGCCGAGGCCTTTCAAAAAATCGAGCGCGAAGGTCAGAACGCCCAGCGGCTTGCTGACTGAACGGAACACATTGGTGGCCCCGATGTTGCCGCTGCCCAGCGTGCGGATATCCTTTCCGCGGCTCCGGGCCAGCAGGAATCCGAAGGGGATCGATCCCAACAGGTAAGCGGCCACGCCGCCGACGATCCATACGGTTACGGTTGTCATGGCGGCAGTGTAGCAAAATCTGGGCGAAGCGGGCAGACACGGTTAAAAAAAAACGGACCTCTGAGTAAAACGGGCAAATCCCGCTGGACACGGATACGCGGTTTCCGGTATAAAGCGTTACTACTTGAAGTAACGCCCGGAAGGGCGGTTCAAAACCACAACAGCCCCAAACAAGGGATCCATATGAAAAGCATGTTGCGATGGTTCATCGGTATCGGATTGGCGGGTGTCCTGTTTGCGGAGGAGAAGAGTCCTGCGGGACAGGGTGCGGGCGCGGCGGCGCCTGCGGACGTGGCACAGATGAAGGCGCGCGAGACCGGCGGACTCGATTGGGACGCGGGTGCGGATCTGCGTGTGCGGCAGGAGGCCAGTGACAACCTGCCGAAGCGGATCAATGCGCAGGGCGAGGGCGTGACGGCCAAAAACGACAACTACCTCCGGATCCGGCCGCGCGTGTGGGGTCAGGTGAAGAACGAGGATTTCAAACTCTATCTGCGCGTCGCCGATGAGTTCCGCGAGTATTTCCAGCCGAGAGAGAGCCGCAATGCCCGCCCGCCGGACGAGGTGCTGGTGGACAGCCTCTATCTGGATCTCTACAATCTGGCTGACGGGTGGCTCGATCTGCGCATCGGGCGACAGGATTTCTTCGGTCCGGACGGTCCGGTTTACGGCGCGGGCCGTGTGATCTGCGACGGCACACCCTTTGACGGGTCGCGCACGATCTTCATGGATGCGATCAAGGCCACGGTGAAGTTCGACGAGAAGAACAGTCTGGATCTGCTGGCCATCTACAACAGCGCGGAAACCGAGATGAGCTGGGGTCATCCGTATCGCACGGATGGCAGTGAATACAAGGAGCGTCCGTTGACCTCGATCCATCCCGCCAGCAAGGATATGGACGAATACGGCGGCGGGCTTTATTTCCGCTCTCGGTCGGTGCCGGAAGTGCCGTTCGAGTTGTACGCTTTCTACAAGCGCGAGACCAAGGCCCGCCTGGCGGGCGGGGCGCGTTTGCCGGGCCGCAACACGTACACCTGGGGTCTGCGCGTGATGCCCCAACTGACCGAAACGCTTTCGGCCGAGGTCGAGGGCGCCGTTCAGGCGGGCGAGAAAGACGGCGGGGCGTCGACTTCGGGTTACATGGGGTATGCGGGGTTGACCTACCGGCCATTGATCGATGGTTCGTCCAAACCGTTCTTCACCGGCTCGCTCTACTATCTTTCCGGTGACAAGAACCGCGATGCGGAGGGGGATAACGACACCGCCTGGAATCCGCTCTGGGCGCGGTGGCCGCAATTCAGCGAGATGTACGTCTACAGTTTCATGTACGGTGTCGGGTACTGGTCCAACCTGCTCTATCCCAGCCTGGAGGCAGGGGTCGGCTTCGCGCCGGGTCACAAGGTGCGCGCGAGCGTCGGCCCGATGTATGTGGCGGTGGAGGACGATCTGGGCGGCGGCAACGGCGATCTGCTGGGATGGCTGGGGGTGGTCCGTTACGACTTCCCGCTGTTCAAGAATATCTTCGGCAAACGCGGCGATCTGACCGGTCACGTCACGGCGGAAGTGCTCGACCCGGGCGACTACTATGTATCCGACACGGTCGCCTATTTCCTGCGTTGGGAAGTGATCGCCCGTTTCTGAAAAAACCGCGACCTTGCAGATGCGTTTTTCCCGCAGGGATGCTAGAATCTCCGTTATGCAAACCAAGATACCTTGTTTGATGTGGGTGGTTCTTGCGCCCCTGTTGCTTCAGGCGCGGGTGGGCGAGAATCTGAAACAGAGCGAGACGCGCTACGGCACCGGGGAGGAACTTCAAGACGCGGAAACGTTCATCCTTAAAAATGCGCGCAATGTCGTCTACTTCCACGGCGACTGGATCATCACCGCAGGGTATCTCAACAACGTGACCGCACGGATCCAATACGAGAAAGCGGGCTTGCGGCAGCCACGGGCGCAGCTCACCCGCGAGGATGTCGCCGAGATCCTCGAGGCCGAGGATGCGGCGGGGTGGTCCGCCTACAACGAGGAGACCCGTCAGGCCGGCAAAGCCTACACGGGCAAGACCCATCCGCCTCCGGTGTTGCGATCCGTCTCGGGGTTGACCGCACGCTACAAGGTGTTCAGCGTGACGGTGGAGCGCGAAGAGGCGTCGCACCACGAGAAGGGGACGACGCTGCGGCAGCCGCTCCGGCCCACGCTGACCCCGCGCGGCAAACGCGTGGCCCTGTGACTGTGCCGCGGCGGTCGCCGTGCCGCGTCAGTCCAGCGTGTGTACCAGCAGGCCCGAGCGCAGCTTGGGCTCGAACCAGGTGCTTTTGGGCGGCATGATCTGGCCGGCGTCGGCGATGTCCATCATCTGCTGCACCGTCACGGGGAACATCGAGAACGCCACGGCGTCCTGTCCGCTGGTCACGCGTTGGACCAGTTCGCCGGTGCCGCGGATGCCGCCGACAAAGGCGATGCGCGTGTTGGTGCGCGGGTCATCGATCCCGAGCACAGGGCCGAGCAGGCGGTTCTGCAGTACGCTCACATCGAGTCGCCCCACCGGATCGGCGTCCACGGCCTCCCAGGTGAGCCGGTGCCACGCGCCGTTCAGGAACATCCGTATTTCACGCGGTCCGGCGGGCTCCGCACCGTCGGTCGGTTCGGTACGGAAGAGCGTCCGTACCCGCTCCAGAAACGCGTCCGGGGTCAGACCGTTCAAGTCCGCCACGCAACGGTTATAGGGGAGGATGCGCAACTGATCGGCCGGGAAGAGCACGGCGAGAAACCAGTTGTACTCCTCGTGCCCGGTATGGCCGGGATGGGCCTCGCGGCGCTGTTTCCCGGCGCGGAAGGCCGCTGCGGCGCGATGGTGGCCGTCCGCCACATAGGCCAGCGGCACGTGGTGGAAGGCTTCGACCCACGCGGCGGGATCGTCCTCGGCGCGCCAGACGGTATGGCGCACCCCGTCGGCTGCGGTGAAGTCATAGAGTGGTGTGGCCTGCTGTGCCTGCGCCACGCGGGCGTCGAGATCCTCCCGCGTCCGGTAGGTCAGGAAAACCGGTCCCGAGTTGGCGTTCAGTTCAAGGCAGTGGCGTGTGCGGTCATCCTCTTTGTCCTGACGGGTTTTCTCATGCTTGCGGATCACGTCGCGCGCGTAATCGTCGATGTGGCAGCAGGCCACCACGCCGGTCTGGCTGTGGGTGCCCATGATCTGGCGGTACACATAGATCCGCTCTTCGGCCTCGCGCAACAGCACCCCGCGTGCCTGCAACTCCGCAAAGGCCCGCGCGCCCTGCGCATAGACCGCGTCATCATAGATGTCCACCGTGTCGGGCAGGTCGATCTCGGGCCGCGACACATGCAGAAAACTGTCCGGATTGCCGGCGGCCAGCGCGCGCGCTTCGGCGGTGTCGACCACATCGTACGGAACGGAGGCGAGCGACGCCGCCCGGTCCGGGGCGGGCCGCAACGCGGCAAAGGGTTTAATCAGCATGGAAGACTCTCCGGATACGCGAAACGCAAAGGACCGTGGCTCCGGGCCGTCCTTTGCGCTTCACAGGATGGGCAGCGGGCCCGTTCAGAAACCGATGTTGATCAGCGGACAGAACGGAACGTCGCCGCCGCGGATGATGTTGATCAGGCCGATCTGGTACCCGTGCATGTCCTCCGCCCGGTTGACCAATCCGACCTGGAAACCCTCGGCATAATCCGCGAGGTTGATCAGTCCGACTTGCAGTCCGTACAGGGTGCGGGATTCGTTCCAGAGGCCGGTCTGCATTCCGAGCATGTCCCCGAGCCCCGTGGAGTTGTAACACCCGATCTGCCAGCCGGCCAGCGCGTCCAGCACGCTGTTGCGCAGCAGGTTGATCTGGACACCGTTGAAATACTGCGACCGTCCGATCAGACCGATATCCAAACCGGTGACCTGCTCGCACTGCCCGGAAGGCAGATTGAGGCGCAATCCCACAACGTCAATGTCCTCCGTGTCGTTAAACGCACACCAAACCGGCCAACGCACTTTTTCCGCAGCCTGCGCGCCCACGGCAATCAGACAAGCCAGAACCAAACCAGACCACATTCTTTTCATGAATTACCTCGCCTCGCTAATGAACCCGACATCGTCTTGTCCGCTGGATCAACGGACACCCGAACGCGTATGGTTATTAACTATACAGATTTTAGGGTGCGGCGCAAAGGCCAGAATGCGATGGGCGCGATTTTTTTATGCGGTTTGCGGCTTGCCGGAATGCCTCATACTCGTTAAGATGACAGATAATGACAATTCAAAATGCGGGAGAGGCGACATGAATGTGTGGATACGGACAGCAGGCGTAGGCGTGTTCTGGGCAGGGTTGCTATGGGCGGGAGACCCGGTCCCGTATGGCGCGATTCCTTCGGAACGACAGGTACGGTGGCACGAGATCGAAGTTTTTTCTCTGATTCATTACGGGCTCAACACCTACACGGACCGCGAGTGGGGATACGGGGAGGAGGACCCCGCTCTGTTCAATCCCGCGAATCTCGATGCGAACCAGATCGTGTCCGCGCTCCGCAGCGGTGGGATGCGGGGCGTGATTCTGGTGGCGAAACACCATGACGGTTTCTGTCTCTGGCCTACCCAAACCACAGCGCACAACATCTCCAAATCCCCTTGGCGCGGCGGCAAGGGCGATCTGGTGCGGGAGGTTGCCGACGCCGCCAAAAAACACGGGTTGCATTTCGGAGTCTACTGTTCGCCTTGGGATCGCAATCACGCGGCCTACGGCACGCCCGCCTATCTGGCGGTCTATCAGGCTCAGCTCCGCGAACTGCTTTCCCAGTACGGCACGCTCTTCGAGGTCTGGTTCGACGGTGCCAACGGCGGCGACGGGTACTATGGCGGAGCGCGTGAAAAACGAAGCATCGACCGTTTCACCTACTATGATTGGCCCAACACCTGGAAGATCGTTCGCGAACTGCAACCCTCGGCCTGCATCTTCGGCGATGTCGGTCCGGATTGCCGCTGGGTCGGTAACGAGAAGGGATACGCCGCCGAAGAGTCGTGGGCGACCTTCACCCCTAAAGGCAAGACGGATCCGGCCCGCCCCGCCAACGGCGACTCCATGAACCATATCGAGGGTCCGGCCGGCCACCGTAACGGGACGGCTTGGATGCCGGCCGAGTGTGATGTGCCCCTGCGCAAGGGATGGTTCTGGCATCCGGATCAGGACGCCACAGTGCGTTCGCCCGCCACGTTACTGGACATCTACTTTCGCAGTGTCGGCAAAGGCGGTTGCATGAACCTCGGTGTGGCGCCTGACCGCAACGGACGCGTCTGCGAAGCGGATACCCGTTCGCTCGAAGCCTTCGGAAACCTGCTGAGCGTACTTTTTGCCGTGAATTTCGCCGAACAGGCCACGGTCAGCGCCAGCCATGTGCGCGCCTGGGAACCTGCGCCGGGCAAGACGCATCCCTATGAGCCGGCCCGTGTCGTGGATCGTGATCGTTATTCCTATTGGGCCACGGATGACGGCGTCACTCAGGCGACGCTCACCCTGACCTTGCCAGCGGCGGTGGAGTTTGACGTGGTGCGCCTGCGCGAGAACATTCGGCTGGGGCACCGCGTAGACGGGTTCGTCGTGGAGGTGTGGCAGGGGCAGGCATGGAAGGAATACGCCAAAGGGCAGAGTATCGGTGCCTGCCGTCTGATCCGCGGCTCCAAGGTGCAGACGGACCGCGTTCGTTTGCGTATCACCTCGGCGGCGGCCTGCCCCTGTATCAGTGACTTTGGCCTCTTCGCCCTGCCCGCGACCCTTGCGCCTTCACTTCCGAAGCCATGAAAAAAACGCCTGCCCGGTTACGCCCCGTTTCGTTTGAACGCCGCTTCACCCGCCATGCCGCAGGGTCGGTCCTGATCCGTCAGGGCGACACTTGGGTGCTCTGTACCGCGAGTGTGGAGGAGAAGGTGCCCCCGTTTCTGCGCGGCAGTGGCAAGGGCTGGGTCACCGCAGAGTACAGCATGCTGCCCGGCAGCACGATCGAGCGCAAGGAGCGCGAAATCCGGCGCGGCAAACCCGATGCGCGCGGCATGGAGATCAGTCGGCTCATCGGTCGCGCACTCCGCGCGGCCGTGGATTTGGAGCGCCTCGGCGAACGCACCATCACGATCGATTGCGACGTGCTTCAGGCGGACGGCGGCACGCGCTGCGCTTCCGTCACCGGCGGGATGGTGGCGTTGGCCGATGCATTGACGGCGCTGGTGCGGCAGGGCAAGCTCTCCTCCCCGCCGCTCCGGCATTTCGTGGCAGCAGTCAGCGTCGGCATCTGCTGCGGCAAGCCCGTGCTTGACCTCGATTATGCGCACGACAGCGTTGCGGAGGTCGACCTCAATGTGGTCATGACCGATGACGGGCGGTATGTGGAGGTGCAGGGTACTGCCGAGGGCGAGCCGTTTGACGAGGCCGTGCTGGACACGCTCCGCTCTCGGGCGCGCAAAGGGATCCGCGATTTGATCCGCATGCAGAAGGCCGCGTTGCGTGAGGAGCCCCCGCACCATCCGTAACGTTTTTCTTTCTTTCCGATGAACCGTGGCAAAGACGCTCTCGTTTGAAAGAGGTGGAAACGTCACCCATCAAACGAGGAGATCCGATCTTGCTGTTCCGAACCATCCTGTTTTGCTGCGCGTTCGCCCTGTTGGCCGTCTGCCGCGGCCAAACCAACACGCCAGTCGATCTGGGAACCTTTGTTGTGGAGGGCACCCCGATATCGAAGTACCGGGCGGAAACCGTTTCGACCGCCACCTTCGCTGACGCGAAACCGGAAGAGCTGCCGCAGACGGTGGAGGTGCTGACGGAAGACTTCATCAGCGAGATGAATCCCACCGACCTGCACGACATGCTGCGCCATCAGGCCGGTGTCTATACTGGCGGCAAGTCCATGCTGGACCGCACTTCCGGACAATACACGCTGCGCGGCATGTCCGGCAGCGACGTCATGCTCAACGGCACGCTCGGTTTGGCCGGGCCCATGGGCACATTCATGGACCCTTCGGCCTTCGAACGCATCGAGGTCGTCAAGGGGCCGGTCGGTTCGACGGTCGGCGGCGCCAGCTCCACACTCGGGCCCTATGGCGCGGGCGGCTCGGTAAACTTAGTCATGAAACAACCGCGTGACGACCAAGACTTTCTCCATCTGAAACCCCGCGCCTCCCTCGGCGAGCACAGTCAGCGTTACCGCCTCCCGTTCGATATCAACGAGCGCGTGATTGAAGACCGCCTGACCGTGCGCCTGCCCGGCAATGTCGAGTACGGCCGTCCGTTCTGGCTCTCCAGCGGCTATGACTGGCGCGAATCGTACTATCTCGCGCCCTCTGTGCTCATGGCGGTGCGCGATGATCTGCGCATAGGCGCCAATCTCTCGATCCAGTACACCGACCAGCCCGCTTATCAGGGCATACCGGTCTACAAGGGCAAGCCTTACGCCGGATATGACTGGGATTCCAATCCCGCGCTGTCGCACATGCGCGACACCTACATCGGCCATACCCTTGATGCCTATGTGGAGTGGGATGCTTCACGCGTCTGGACCTTGCGCAGTGGCGCTGGCGTCGCGCAGGCCGATATTGAGTTTGAGCATCTCGGCCCCGCCGCGTTCGCGAATGCCTCCACCGGCGCGTTGCTGCCGCTGCCGCTCGCCAAGCCCTATGATCATCAGGAGGGTGACATGCTGTACCGCCGCTACAATGCCTACCAGCGCGCCACGGCGGTTTTCGATACCGGCCCGGTCGGGCACCAGGCGGTTTTTCAGGGTGATTTCTCGCGCAAAATATCTAAAGGCCGCAGCTATTTCGAGTCTGTCGCGAAGCCCGATGCCGTACACCGCTGGGTGGCGGCTGACTATCAGAATACCGAGCTGGACAAATACGGTTTCCTCGCGCAGGATTATCTCTCCTGGTGGAAATTACGTGTGCTGGGCGGCGGCCGTTTTGATGATCACGAAAGCGACCAAGGGAACTCCGCCAACGCTTTCTGCCCGCGTGGCGGCATCTCGTTCCTGCCGACCGACTGGCTGGTTTTCTTCGCAAACGTCTCGTACACGGAAGCGCCGAACTTCGGTTACAACGGTAAAGACAACCGCGAGCTGACCTCCACATGGGAGGCCACCCAGTACGAGACCGGTTTCCGCGTCGCGCCGGTTAAGACCCTTTGGCTCTCTGCCGCGCTCTACCGCATCGACCAGGATAACACTCCCATCGCCCTGCCTGAAGACCGCACCCGCTACACCGAAGAGGGGGCCAACGAATCGCAGGGCGTGGAGGTCTCGCTCACCGGTAACATAAGCGACAGGTGGTCGGTTTATGCCTCATACGCCTACAACGAATACGAGAACAAACAGCAGAAAAAACGCTTCGACCGCTACCCGCCGCACGCGACGACGCTGTCCACATCCTACCGGCTGGCTGGCGGGCCGCTGGATGACATCGTGCTGGGCTTCGGTTACCGTTACCGCCACCGCTACGCCGCCACCATGCGCGGCGAGTATGTCGGCGACAATTTCTATATAGACGATTCGCACGTCTTCGACTGCTCGGCGGATATCCCCCTGTACAAATTCGGCGGGCCGAAAAATGTGACGCTATCCCTCGCCTGTAAAAACATCTTCAACAGGCACTACATTGAATCCACCCGACACTATTACCAATGTTTTCCCGGAGACCCCCGCACATTCGAGTTGGCGCTTCAAGCGGAATTCTGAGCCTGCATTTCGGTCAACCGAACGTTTTGCGCGATCAGGCTCGCGCATGATTCGGGTGATGCGTGAAACCCGGAACCAAAGAAGGCCCAAAATACCTGTCGGTTTTCCCGCTCGGCAGATCCCGGACTCTAGCGGAGCACAGCGATCCCATAGAGTCGCGCGCCCTGATCCGGCGGCGCTTGAATGCGCACAGTCAGATTCGCCGTGGCGCGTAACGCCTCCGGCACGTCAACGGTGACGACTCCTGCGGCGTGCGCTTGTTTCGAAGCCGGGTGCCAGACTGTGCCGTCAGCCGAAAACGTTACGCTCACCTTGGCTCCGCAGGCGAGGCGCAGGCGCGTGGCATCCTTCCCCCGCAACGTCAACGGCAGGCGATAGGTCAGGGCCGCCCCTTTCCGGAATTGGAAATTCGAGATGCGGTCCGTCACCCCCGTCGTGTCGAGACGTAAAGGCAGATCTTCCTCGCCGACCATAAAGACGCGGTGCGCGCCTTCAGCCAATGCGGTTTCAATCAGGGTCCGGGTGGGGATGTTGCGGTCTGATGCCACGGCCTCGAACCGCAGCGGCACGCCCTCCTTGGTTAGCCAACGCAACCCTGAACCCACGACACGTCCGTTCGACACGAAGACAAGTCGGTACGCACCCTTGTCCGGGGTCCAGGCCCCGACGGGTGTAATGGTCTCGACTACGCGAACGGGTTTGCCGCCGAGGCGGATTTCGCACTCGGCATTACCGTGGTTGTGTCCCGCGATATTCCAGATCTCGCCGGGAAACGCGGCCAGAAGCGGGGCAAGCTGTTTGCGGATACGGTGGCAATCCGGATCCTTGAGCGCTTCGTGCGTGAAGAGCACCAGAGTCTTCGCATTGGCGGCGGCCTCCAGATCGCGCTTCAACCAGACGAGTTGCGAATCATCCAGCAGGATGCCGGCATGGTTGGTGTTCTCCGGTTTCCATGTGTTGTATCCGTGCAGGCCGACGAAATGTACGCCTTGCCTGTCAAACGACCAGTAGAGCGGACGATCCGGCCAGACCGCGTGATAGGCTTCGGGCGAGCAGTCGTTGTTGCCGATGATCATGTGGCAGGGCACGGTGAGACGTGAGACGATCAGATCCCGCACGCGCCGGAAACCGGCTTCGGCCTGCGGCCAGGTGGCAGGGTTACGTGTGGTCGCGGCGATCAGATCTCCGGTCAGCGCAACGAACGCAGGCGCGGGCCGCAGCGCGTTCATGTCATCCGCGAAGTTGCGGCCTCCGAATTTATCCGGCATTTTCAAAGCACCGGATGTGATCTCACTCGCATGCAGATCTGTGGCTTGGAGAAAAAAGAAACTTCCCGGCGCGTTCGGATCCCACCCTAGGGCCCGGATCAGTTCCGCCAGTCCTGCCGCCTCTCCCTCTGCAAACGTACGTCCGCAGATCAGTGCGGCACCCGCGCCCGTCCCGCCGGAAAGAAACTTCCGGCGCGTGATTCCTCTGACTCGCATCGCTCTTCTCCCTAACCCCGCTCAGATTTGTCAGACAGGATGGTCTTGATTCGGAGCATACCATGTTCCGATCCGATGTGTCCATGCGCGGATGAAACCAAGTTGCGGGCGCGGGCACCCGCGTTTCCGACGCCCTCCCGTCTTGCTTGCATGAAGGTTCATGTGTTTCATTTTTTTCGCGTCTCCGTTCTTACGTTGAAGCGTGTGCATGAACGGTGTTATGCTTACGGGTAACGATTCGGATGAAAGCGTTGATCCAAAGAGTCGCTGAGGCTTCGGTGGAAGTCGAGGGACGGCGTGTGGCCGCAATCGGCCGCGGCCTGCTGGTGCTGCTTGGGGTAACGCATGGCGACACGCTCAAGGAGGTCGCGTGGCTGGCACGCAAGATTGCGGCGCTGCGCATCTTTGAGGATGAGCAGGGCCTGATGAACCGGTCTGTCTCGGAGACGGGCGGTGCGGTGATCGTGGTCTCGCAGTTCACGTTGTATGCCGACACGCGCAAAGGCAATCGCCCGAGTTTCACGGAGGCCGCGCGGCCGGAGCAGGCCGAGCCGCTGTACCGCGAATTGGTGCGGCAACTCCGCCTGACTCTGGGCGCGGACCGCGTTGGAACGGGTGTGTTCGGCGCGGAGATGAAAGTGCGTCTGTTGAATGACGGGCCGGTGACCGTCGAGTTGTGCACGGAGGTTGCGTGTCCCCCTCCTCGCACATCGTGTGGCTAACGTCAGTTCTTTTTGCGATTCCCTCGCAAGGGGTTCGATCCCGGCCCCGATTTCGATATCCGCTTGTCTGCGGCGCTCACACGCGCCAGCGTTTGTGTGCCCAGAGGTATTGTTCCGGGTAGCGCCGGATCACTTCGCCCAGTCGCGCATTGATCTCTGCGGTAAGTGCGCGGACATCCGCCTCCCGGTTCTCGGTGGGCTGAAAGCGGATCGGGAGCCCGGTGACCATCCGGTAGCGGAAGGGCCCCTCGCGCATGAATCCGCCGACCAGGATTGGCGCACCGGTTTGGAGATGGAGGCGCGCGGGTGAGGTGTGGGTGGAGGCGGGACGGCCCAGAAAGTCAACCGTCACGCCCTGCTTGGGGCCCGCGTGCTGGTCCATCACGAGTGTCATGGCAGCCCCTTGATTTTTCCACGCGCGCAACACATCCGGCGAGAACCCCTTTTTTTTGGGGATGATGGTGATCTGCCCGCGGAAGTGGTGCCGCTTGAGGAAACGTTCGACGAACGGGTTGTTTAGGGTGCGGGCCACGGCGATCATCGGGCGGGCACGGGAGAGGATGGGGACAGCCGACTCCCAGGCGCCGAGGTGGCCCGTGAGGATGAGAATCGGCACGCCGGGCGATTCCAGCAGGAGGGCGAACGATTCGGCGGGGCCGTCGAGCGTGATGTGGTCGCGCCAGGTCTCGTCCGAAATGACGTTTCCGGCCTTGAGGGACTCGCACAGGTGGCCCGCAAGATGGCCGAAGGCCTGACGCGCAATCCGGTCGGCTTCGTCCGGGTCGTCGGTGATATGCGCCTTCAGGATGTTCTCGACAGCCGTGCGTCGGCGTGCGGCAAACAGCGGGTAGGCGAGGGCAGTCAGGCGCGCACCCAGATCATAGGCCCGCGATGCGGGGACCAAGCCGTAGAACATGCCCAGAAAGCGGATGGCGAGATATTCAAGATAAGCGGCGAATTTTTTGAGCAGGCTCATGCGGCACGGATTAGTTGGCGAGGTCACGGAGCAGTTGCTGGCTGAGGGGTTTGAGTTCCCGGAGAATGTGCCGGGGCAGATGGGCTTCCTGCTCCAGCAGACCGGAGATCTGTTCGGCGGCCTCCCGGAGGTTCCGTTGCGCCATTCGGATACGGATCAGCGTCAGGCGAGCGGAGAAGTCATCGGGTTTCGCCTGAAGCACGGCATCGAGGGCCCGGGAGGCCTCATCGGCGCGTCCGGTGGCCAACAGCAGACGGGCCAATGCGTGCCAGGCGTCAAGGCGCTGCGGCGCGTCGTCGAGTGCACGGCGCAAAAACTTTTCGGCAAGGGCGTGCTCGCCTTTTTCCAGCAGGACCGTGCCAAGGCCCGCGAACGCCGGCGCATTGCGTTCAGTTTCCAAACTCCGGCGGAAGAGGTCTTCGGCGAGGTCCACTTCGCCGCGTTCGAGCCGCACGCGGCCCCAGAGGTAGTTGGCGAAGGCGTGGTCGGGATTCTGGCGCAGAATCGCGCAGGCGTCCTGTTCACTGAAAGCGGGCACCTCCAGCACGTCATCAAGCCGCAGGATCTCCTCGCGCACGTCGTTGAGGTTAGGGTTCAACTCCAAGGCTCGCAGGAAGTTCGCGCGTGCGGCGCGGTAGTGTTCCGTACCGTTGTGCCGGAGCAGATAACCGCGGACTTTGTACATGAGATAGTGTTCTTTTTTAACGGAGGCGCTGCGCAACACGGGGAAGACGCGCATCTCGAGTTCGGGATACTCCTCCAGTTGCAGCAGAATCTCCGCCAGCAGACCCCACAATCCGATGTCGGCGGGTGCGGCGTTGAGCGCGGTGTTAAGCCGTTCGCGGGCTTCGGGCAGTTTGCCGTCGAGAATCAGAAGGGCCGCTTCGTGCCAGATCAGTTCGGCGGGAGTGACGCCGTTTTCCTTGGCCAGATCCATCCAGAGCCCGGCCTCGGGAAGGTCACGGCGTTCGATGGCCAAGCGTGCCTTGTTCACCAGCGCGAACCGGTCCCGGTCATCGATATCCAGAAGCAGGTTGAGTTGGAGGTCCGCTATGTCAAACTCATACGTCTCCAGATGTTTGGCGATTGTCTGGTAGAGTTCGCGCTTCTTGTCGCGTACGGCCAGAAAGGGGTCCGGCTGCCCAGGCGAGAGGGTGTGCGACAACTGCTGCAGCAGTCCGGACTTCGTCCAATAGCTCTTGCGGACCTGCTCCAGAATATCCGGAGAGATCAGCGTTCCGGTTTGGGCCTGGACCGAGGCGGGGGTGAGGAGGTGGGTACGGGCGTACCGCCGCGGGATCTCGCGCAGACGTGTCTGCAGGGCGGGGAGCGTATCCGCGCGCAGGCCATGGCCGAGGGCCAGATGGTAGCGGTTCAGCAGTACGCTGAGGTTGTCGGGCATCAGCGCTTCGGTCTGCGCGAGCAACTCCGCAGCCTCCTCGAAGCGCTTCTGCCCGGCGAACAGAACCGCCAGCTCATTGCCAGCGCAGGCCAGTTGTCCGGCGAGCGCCGCGCGGATCTTGGCGAACAGGCGGATGCTGTCCGGGGTTGCGGGGAACAGGTGCGGTTGCAGGAACTCTACGAAAGCTTGGTGCCGGTCGCGCAGTTGGGCGAGGTCTACGGACACGTCTTGCGGCAGACCGTTGAAGAAAATGCTGTTGGGCAGGGGCGTGAAACCGTTCTCGCGCCAGAAGACCGGAGTGCGGAACAGGGCAATGCGGGAGTAGGCGTTGGTTTCCTGGGTAAGCCATTCGCGCAGGAAAGAAACGGGCGAAAGGTCGGCCGCGTTCAGAAGCCGGGCTTGGATTCTGGTAAGGGAGGGATCCTCCCGGATGGCGGTGCCGAGGTGCTTCGCGTTGGCGCCGTCCGGGCTCTCTTCCGTTTCGATGAGCCGTAGCCGACGCCCGTCCTGAAAGGCGCGGAGCATCAGGTGATGCGTGAGAGTGCTGCTGTTGACGATCCAGTCACAGGTGTCCAGCGTTGCGTAGATGCGGTCCGTGACGACATCGACGAAGGCGCCTTCACGCGGATCGATGTCCGTGAAACTGCGGAACGGCACCAGACACGCGAGTGCCAACAGGGGCCAGCAGAGCCATCGGCCGATACGGCAAACGAGAGGATGGTCGCGGTATTCGTAATAATCGAGGTCCTCGGACAACTGTTCGTCGAACATCTCGCGCATCAGATACCAGACGGCAATCAACAGGCCGGTCAGGAAAGCGACGATTGTGGAACTGAAGACCGGAATGCGGGAGGTCATACGCGCAATCGCCCAGGGCGACATGCGCAGGTTGAGCAGGCTGGGGATGAGTGTGGCGGCCAGCGTGAGCTGCATGAGGAACAGCAGCGGTGTGCGCTTGCGGAAGGAAAAGGCGAAAATGAACAGCGCGATCGCGCAGGGGAAGAGCAGTTGCATGAAGATGTAGCTCCAGCCGAAGCTGGGCACCCAGCGGGCAAGTTCGTCCAGCATGGTCGCGGTCAGGACGTTCAGGATCGGGCGGGGTGCCGGGATGGGGACCGCGGCGCATAAGGCGCTGGCACGCCATAGGAGCATGCCGCCCGTCAGAAACCCAATCAGACCGGTCAACACCACGGCTAGTGTGCGGTAAAAAGTGGCGTGTTCATTCAGCAGGAGCGATCGCAGCAGAAATCCGCTCCCTACCGGAAGGAGCAACAGAAAGAGAGGGGACTCCACGCAGCAGGCCGCCAGCAGAAAAGAGGAGGCGAACAAAAAGAAAGGGTGGGCTTTCTGGTCATAGGCGATCAGTAGATTCAGAAGCAGGAAGAACAGGGCGAGATCAAAGGCGAAGGGATAGAGACGGGTCGCGGCGATCCAGAACGGTCCGCAGAAGGCGAAGGCGAGGGCGGCACCCATGCCGCCGAGGGCCGCGGCGCGCGCACTGCGCCAGTTATGGGCCTGAACCGAGGCGGGAAGGATCGGCATCTCGCTGGCGGGTAGCGGGAAGGACATGCGATTGCGGTTCGGGAGATCGCCCTCGTCTTCCCGTATGCCTTCCGTGCCGGGAGGCAGGGCCGCCATACTGCCGCCGGGATTCTCAGCGGCCCAAATGAAAATCAGCCGTGCGGTCAGCAGATAAAAGAGGGTCGCGGCCAACGTGCCGCAGGCGGCGCAGAAGAGATTGAGCCGCACGGGCAGGGTGGCGTACGGCAACTGCGCGATCGGTCGGATGATCAGACTGAACAACGGATGCGCCAGATCGTTTTGCTGGCAGAGACCGGCAGCCATTGCAGTCAGGAAGGCCGGGGTTCCGGGATAGAGGTGACGGAAAAGCGTCACCGCATACACTACGGCCGTCAGCAGCGTCACGACCGGCAAGAAAAAGCGGATGAGCTGCCAAGGGGTTGTGAAAAACCTGTGTTTGCGGGACGCCATGGCCTTGCCTCACTGGTGCGCTCTACGACGCCACGCGCGGTCACCGTACACGCCAGCGCGGGAGAAATCAAACGGACGGAAGCCGATCTGTTCCGCAGGCGAACCGCGCCGCAGACGGAAGTCGCGTTCCGCAGCGTTTTCAAACAGCGGATCCGCCACGAGCCCGTCCGTGTCGCGCCCCATGGCCTGCCATTCGGCGAAGGTCATGCCTTTAAAATCAGCTGGCCCGTCCGTCCGCCACCACAGGTTGCTCTGCCAGTCCACTTTGGCCTGGATGGAGCGGGTATAACGGGTGTCGCTGAAGTTTGGGGCGTTTTCCCAGATGATGATGTTGCGCTCGACGGTCAGCGAGCGGTGCGGTTCTACCCGGGTGACCGCCACCTGGCACTCGCGGCTGAAGGCGAGAATGTTGTTGCGCAACACGTTGTCACGACCGTAATGCTGGTGGAACGATCCGTCCTTGGTGTCGTACACGAGATTGTTTTCTAAGACGATGCCCTCCGAACCCTCGTCCGGATAGAGTCCCCATCCGCCGTACGTGTAGGAGTCGACGTTAAAGATCACGTTGTTGCTGATGCAGGTGCCGAAACTGGTCCCCAGCGTGTAGACGCCGCCCATATCGCCCAGCATGCGCTGCCCGATCGTGTGGATACGGTTAAAGGCGATGGTGTTGCGTTGTGCCGCGCTGCCGCGGTACCCCCAGACCCAGCCCACAGAGACGCCCGTGTAGAAATGGTCGCTGATCTCGCAGTGGGTGACGCTGTTGTCGGGGCTGTGGCCGATCCAGACGGCGGTGCCGCTCGCGTGGAACCGTCCGCCGTGAGTGATGATGCAGTTGTCGACCGTGTTGAACGCGGTGCTGAAGGATGTCAGCGCCTGAACTGCGGCATTGGTGCTGGCGCTCACTCCCTTGGCTCCGGGATCGCCGATGCGGATGCCGCCCGCGCCCAGATCGGTGAGTGCGCACTGCTCCACCCGGTTGCTGACACAGCCCGCGCGGAACCAGAGGCCGTATTCACCGGTGTGCGCGATGTCGCAACGACGGAAGGTCACCCCATGCGCGCCGTCCGCCATGATCGCCGCTTCGGTGTGCGCGGCCGCTTGGTGGGGTTCGAACTGGGTAGGGCCGGGCGCGTTCAGGGGACCGCAGATTTCGTCGGGTAGAAACGCGCAGGCGATCTGGTTGAGGCGGCGCGGCGAATCGGTATAGAGGAAGCCGAGGTTTTCAAAGGTGAGGTGCCGTACGAAGACACCGGCGACCGGATCGCCCTGAAAGACAACCAGCGTCTTGACCCCCGATAAGGGAGCCACAACCTCTGCGCGTTCGGGCCGCTCGTCCGGCAATGGCAGGTAGTGGAGTTTGCGGTTGACGCCGTCATAGAACCACTCGCCCGGCGCATCGAGTGCGGAACGGACGTTCTCGACATAGTAAAGGGAGTTGGTCTGCCACTTGTTCCAATGCTTCCAAGGCGCGCCCTGGGTGATGAGCGTCGCCTTTCCGACATCGAACCCGGCGATCATCCGGCGCGTGGTGTCCCATTTGTGGTGGACCACCACTTGGGCGAAACGCCATTCAGGCTGCGGACTGCGCGCCAAGGGATCGAGTTCACCGGCACGGCCGGTCAGGGTGGCCCGGGCGTAGACCCCGCGCGGAGAGGCGTTGGTCAGAATCGTCTGTTGCACAGCGGCGGGATTGAAGAACCCGCGGTTGGGATGCCGCGCGCGCGGGGCACGCCGACCGTTGACGAAGAGGGTCTCAAAATAGGCGGGTGTGCCGCTGGCGTCGCACGGGATATCCGCCAGCCACCGGCCGTCCGGCTGCACCTGCCAGCCGGTGATCACACGGCCGCCGCACAGGCGTGACCGGTCCGCACCCCGGCCGCGGTAGGTGACCGGCGCGTCGGCGGTCCCGGAGTCCTCGGGACTGAACACGATCGGTTCGTTCACAGGGTAAAAACCCGTATCGACATGCACGGTCCACGCCTCTGAACAACCAGCCTTCCGCGCCGCGCGAATCGCGTCGCGCGCCTGCGTCAGCGAAGTGAACGGGCGGCGTCGCGAGCCGTCCGGCGGTTCAGAGGTTTTCGCGGCGGGAGCGACGTACAGGTCAGCGGCGCCGAGTCCGGAGGCGAGCAGGCAACAGAACAGCAGCAGTGTTTTCATAGGGTGTCACGCATCCTGGGGTTAAAGGATTAACGGAAAGAGGCGAGGTCGCATTTGTCCATGTCGTCGAACTCCTGATTCTCACCGCCCATGGCCCAGACAAAAGCGTACCCGCCGGTGCCCGCGCCGCAATGGACCGACCACGCGGGTGAGAGTACGACTTGCTTTTCACGCAGCATCACATGCCGCGTCTCATCCGGCGCGCCGAGCAGATGCAGGACCGCACCGTTGGGCGGAAGATCGAAGTAACAGTACACCTCGGTGCGGCGGTCGTGCGTGTGGGGCGGGAAGGAGTTCCACACGCTTCCCTCGTGCAACATGGTGAACCCCATGACGAGCTGACAGCTCCGGATAAATCCCGGCCGGATGTACTGATAGATCGTGCGGCGGTTCGACTCCGCAAGTGTGCCGAGTTCGATGCGGTTGGCATCCTTGAGCCCCGCTTTCACGGTCGGATAATCGGTGTGCGCGGGATAGGAAACCAGATAGAAACACGCCGGTTTCTGGGGGTTGGCGCTAGAGAAGAGGAGGCCGCGGCTGCCGCGCCGGACGTAGAGGCATTCGCGCCGCGCCAAGGCGTGCTCGGTACCGTCCACCACCACGGTTCCGGGCTCGCCGAGATTGATGATCCCGACCTCGCGCCGCTCGCAGAAATAGGAGCAGGCCATTTCGCGTCCCCCCGTCAGTTCCAGATGCTCGGTTTCGGGAACGATCCCGCCGACCACCGCGCGGTCGGTGTTCGTGTAGACGAGGTTGACTTGGCCGGGCTGGAACAGATCTTCGATTACGAAGCGGTTGCGCAACTCGTCCGTGGTCATACGGCGATAGGATTGACGGTCAGGTGTTTCGATGTTTCTCATGATGTCTCCCAATCTACGTTTCTGAATGTCGGAACCACTATAGCAGAGGTCAGCCCCCCGGTCCAATACCCGATTTGCCGGGATGCACCGCGAAAAAGCGGGGTCGCACCGTGCACGGACCTCATTGCGTGAAGGGTTCAATGACGCGTTCAAGAATCCCGTGCAGGTGTGCGATCAGCACACCGTAATTGACGATCGGCACGCCTGCGGCCTTGGCCTGATGGATGCGGTAGCGCATTTCACGGCGGTTGAGCATACAGGCGCCGCAATGGACGATGAGCGCGTAAGGGGAAAGGTCGCTCGGATAGTTCATGCCGCTCGTGTGTTCGTAAACCAGTTTGCGGCCGGTGTGCCGGAGCAGCCAACGCGGGATCTTGACTGTGCCGATATCGTCGCACTGCCGGTGGTGTGTGCATCCTTCCGCCACAAGCACGCGGTCGCCGTCCTTCAACGACGCGATCGCGCGCGTACCGCGCACCTGCTCCGCCAAATCACCCTTATAGCGCGAGAAAAGAATCGAGAAAGAGGTCAGCGGCACGTTGCGCGGGATTTCGGCCGCCACGCTCTCAAAAACCTGTGAATCGGTAATGACCAGTCGCGGAGGCCGGGCGAGCGTGGCGAGCGCGGCGCGCAGCTCGAATTCGCGCGTGACCAGCGCCAGCGCGCCAGCCTCAAGGATGTCGCGCACGGTTTGCTGTTGCGGCAGGATCAGGCGGCCTTTGGGCGCGGCGGAGTCGATTGGTGTGACCAGCACAACGAGGTCGTTTGGTTTCAGCAGGTCACCGACCAGCCGTTCCGCATCGTCTTCCGGCGCGACTTTGGCCAGTGCCAGCTTGAGATCCTCTATGCCCGCGCGTGTAACGGAGGAGACCGTGAGTAGCGGCGTCTTGCACTCCTCGGCGGCCTGACGCAGTGCCGAGGGCGAAGGCGGCCGGAGGTCGACTTTGTTGAAGACCGTCAACAGCGGAATACCCTTGGCGCGTACCAGATCGAGGACCTCGCGCTCGCAGTCGCCGATACCAGAGTCTGCCTCCAGCACCAGAATCGCCACGTCGGTCTTGTTCAGCACGTCACGCGTACGCTCGATCCGTAGTGCGCCCAGCTCGCTCTCGTCGTCCAAACCGGGCGTATCGAAGATCAGGATCGGGCCGAGCGGCAGGAGTTCCATCGCCTTGCGGACCGGATCGGTGGTGGTGCCTTTGACCGCTGAAACGATGGAGACCTCCTGACCGGTGAGCGCGTTGATCAGACTGGATTTGCCGACATTGCGCCGACCGAAGAGCGCAATGTGCACACGCTCGCCCTGAGGGATATCGTTGAGGCTCATTGTTGTATATCTGCCAGCGTTACAGCACGCGGCGGTCCCTTCTTGAATACGGTCATTTTACAGGGGCACGATCCGGATTGTCAACGAGAGGCTGCCTTTCCCTCTGGCCTCGCGCGTTTTCCTGATTGACTCTTTTGCCCTCCTTGTATAATAGGTGCCGACTATAGGAACCGGTGTGTTCCCGGTCTGCCCTATGGGATGGCAGGGATTCGTGATATGAGAAAAATACGCTTTCTTGTTTGGGTCATGGGGGCGTCCTTGGCCTTCGGGCGTGGCGAAAGCTGGATGCCCAAGCCGCCCGCACCGCCTTCGGTAGCGACGCTGACAAATGAGGCGCGGTACGTCGAGTGGAAGTTTCGCGGGGACGTGACAGATCCGTCGACGGGCCTTGCCGCGCACGCGCTTCGCACGAACGCGCTCGCGCTGGCGTCCGGGCTCGAGCCGAAGGAGGATTGGCGCGTCGTGAAGGCGAAGGTCTACGCGATGCTCTGCGACCAGATGGCGATCGACGTTTCGCCGCTCGACTGGTATCCGGCGATTTCAATCTGGAATCGATACGACCGCCCGATGTCCGCTGTGGTCTGGCGGCGCAACGGGGAGATCGCGCGCAAGTGCTACCCCGACATCACCGGGCGGATCAACAAAGGCAACCGTGACGGGATTTGGCGTGTCTGGAAGGACTTTGACCACTCTGTTCCCGTCTGGGAGGATATGTTCAAGCTCGGCTTCGCCGGAATGCGCGACCGCGTGGACGCGCACGATGACGGGACGCCCTTTTACCGCTCGCTCCGCATCACGGCGGACGCATCGATCAGACTGATCGAACGTTTTGCCGCGCAGGCGCGCAAACGGCTCGGTACGGCGGACGGAAAAAGCTCCCGCCTCGTAAAACAGATCGCCGCCTTGGATCAGCTTGCTAAAGGTCCGCCGCAGACGGCTTATGAGGTGCTCCTGTTCATTGATCTCTATTTTTTCATGTGTGAGCATCTCGACGCCATGCAGTGTCGTTCGCTTTCGATTATCGACAGGAACCTGTGGCCGTACTATCAGGCTGATCTTGCGGCGGGACGGACGACCGAAGCTGAATTTCGCGAGCAATTCAGGCACTTCCTCTGGCAATGGGGGTCGGTTGACAACTACTGGGGCCAGCCCGTGACGATGGGCGGCACAAAAGCGGACGGCACGACGGAGTACAATCCGCTTTCGCGGATCATTCTCGATGTGATGGACGAGTGCGCCCTCCCGACGCCGAAGTTCCATGTGAAGATCGGCAAGTCGACGCCGCGAGAGATCCTCGACAAGCTCCTCAGCATGGCGCGACGCAACCGTTCGCTCACGTTCATCGGCGAAGAGTCGGCGCGGCGCATTCTCGAACATTATGGTGCCACCAAAGAAGAGGCGCGCACGTTCTATACGACCGGATGCTACGAGATCGTGCTCGCGAACGGCGCGAATAAGACTGGTGTTGGCTACATCAACCTGCTCAAACAGGTCGAGTTCGTCCTGCGCGACGCGAAAGGCGGAAAGTTCTCCGCAGCCGATTATGCGGCATTCCAGGCGGAATGTATCCGCCGTATGGTGAACGTCTGTACGAACTGTCTCGCGATCACGAGCGCGTTCGAGCAGCATCTGGATGACGTCAACCCCGCGAACATCACGACGCTCGGTGTCGCGTACGCGGTCAAAACGGGACGTGATGCTTTTGCGAATGGCTCGGAACGCGGAAACAACACTGCGATCCTGATCGCTGCGATGGGCACGACCGTCGACGCGCTTGTTGCGGTAAAAGATCTTGTCTACGAAAAGAAAGAGATGTCCCTCGCGGACCTCGGCAAACTCATGGCTGCGAACTGGGAGGGACGTGACGACCTGCGTCTTCGGATGAAACGCTCGAAAAGGAAGTGGGGCAACAACGATCCGGACGCGAACGCGACGGCGGCTGCGGTCTCAAAGGCACTCGCCGCGGCGGTCAACGGCAAGCCGAACGCGCGCGGCGGCATTTACGTTCTCTCCGGACACAGCGCCCGCGCGTTTATCTACGAGGGTGCGGCAACAGGCGCGACGCCGGACGGACGCAAGGCGGGCGAAGAGTTCTCCAAGAACATGTCCGCGACAATGGGCGCGGATACCGAAGGCGTGACGGCGCTCATCCAGACCCTCGGCGCACTCGATTCCCGCGATTGGCCGGGCGACTTTCCGCTCGACGTGATGCTCCATCCCGCGACCGTGGAAGGCGACCGTGGTCTCGCGCTGATGCGGACGCTGCTTGATGTCTACTATGCGAACGGCGGGCTTCAGATTCAATTTGTCGTTGTCTCGGCGGATGAACTCCGCGATGCCCAGAAGCATCCGGAGAAATATGAGAACCTGCAGATTCGCGTGTGCGGCTGGAACGTACGATGGAATGATATCCCCAAAGCCGAACAGGATGCCTACATCCTGCGGGCGGAAAGCATCATGCAATGAACAGAAGGGAATTCATCGGATCTTCCGCGGCTTTTGCTGTGGCGCCGCTTTTCGCCGCAGGCGGAGGGAAAGTCAGAACGCCGCTCATGCTCGATACGAAGCGGATGGCGATCTGGGACGGCCCCGGCGTGCGGACCACGTTCTTCGTGAAGGGGTGTCCGCTCAAGTGCATCTGGTGTCATAACCCCGAATCGATTTCGGCCCAACGCCAGACCGCGCGATTCCAGCATCTCTGCCGACGTTGTGAAAAGTGTACAATGGACGAAGCGACCTGTCCGACCCGCGCGCTCAAGTTCTACGGCAAGCCGATGAAGATCGACGAGATCGTCGCAAAGGCGCTTGAGGATAAGCCGTTTTACGATTCGTCGGGCGGTGGCGTGACCCTTTCTGGCGGCGAGCCGCTCCTTTTTTGGGAATGGCTGGCCGAGCTTTTCACGGCATTCAAGAAGGCGGGGCTTCACACCTGCCTCGACACCTCGCTTTATGCGCCGCCCGTGGCGATCGAGGCAATGCTCCCGCTTGTCGACATGTGGCTTCCCGACTACAAAGCCGATGACGATGCGCGCCATCGGAAGTACACAGGCGTTCCGAACAAAATCATCCGGAAAAACCTTGAGCGACTCGTGGCGGCGAAGGCGAAACTCGAAGTGCGGCTTCTTGTTGTGCCTAGGTGTACGGATGATGATGATCTTGCGGCGCGTCACGCGTATCTTGATTCGCTCGACATTCCGCGCGCGGCGCAGGTCGAACTCGAATATCGTGATCTCGCCCGCTCGAAATATCTTGCGCTCGGCATGCCGGACACGATGCCCCCTTCAACGTAAGGGGCGGGGAGGCGGATCAAACGCCGCAAGTCGAATGTCGCGGGTCGCAAGTCGACGACGGGTACGAGTACGAGGACGGGAAAACGATCCCGATAGTGGTAAACCCGGAACAAACCGAGTTAAGAAATTCATTGGACGGGTTGCCGCAACACGATGTATTCTGTTTTCGTCGGCTTCGGGGGTGTGCCCTGAAGCAACAGGGATATCCATTTTATGCGTCTACATGAAAACTGCTGTATGAACAACTTCAAATTGGGGGTCGTGGCTCTCGGGGGAGTGATGGCGGGAACGATACTGGCGCGTCCCGTGCTCCAGCCCGAGGTGAAGGAATACGTTTCGTCAAAAGGCGTTGCGGACTATGCGGCGGCGCCGGTTGTCTATCAGGACCAGAGGCAGTGCCGGATTGGTGCGGACGAGATTCCGTCGACAGGTGAAAAGACGGCCTATGCCGGGCATGCGCTACCGGAGGCAGGCGTATTCATCGCTATTGCCGATTCGGCGCTCGGCAAGAAGTTGGTCGCGGATTTCAGGCTGGACGTGCCGGCGAAGAAACAGGGCTACGCGATCCGCGTCGACGGGAAATGCGCGGTCATCGTCGGGCACGACGCCATCGGTGCGCTCTATGGTGCGGTGACGTTTCGGCAGATGGCGGCGAAGGGAGGCAGGGTTGAGTGCGCGATGGTGCGCGACTGGCCAGACGTGCTCTATCGCGGTGGAGCTTCCCTTGGGCGTGGGCTATGGCCGTACGGGAAGTCCGACGGTGTTGACGGCATCAAGGCGGCGCTAGACGTGATGATGCGCCACAAGCTGAATATCATCAGCGACTTTTTCGGACTCGATGAGTTGGCGCCTCGCGAGAAACTCGCGACTTGGCGCGAACTTGTGCGATACGCGCGGGACCGCGGCATCTATTCCTATTACTTCATCTCCACGGCGCTTTTTCGCCGCACCAACAAGCCTGAGGGCATGACCCTCGAGAAGTGGCCGTGCGTCAAGGACCTCCGTACTTGGAACGAATGGTATTACTGCTGGTCCGACGACGAGGGAACCGAGAAGGCCGTCAACCACTGCGCAGACATCCTGCAGAACATCGGCGCGGAGGACGGGATTGTTCAAATCCATCCCGTCGACGGAGGAGGTTGGAAGGATCCCGAGTTCTGGAGCAAGCGTTGCGCGAAATGCCGCAGTCTCTGGAATGACCACGAGCGGTGGAAGGCGACGGTGCACCAGCTAGAGATTTGGAACCGTGTGCTGCGGCGGAGATGTCCGAATGTGATCGTCGGTTCCTGCATCTATCCGTACACATACAGTGCGCTGCTGACACCGGAGAAGGACCGCACCGACCTCTGGAGAGAGTCACATACGGAATACTGGTCAAAGGTCAGCGAAGGGATCGGAAACAAGGAGTTCTTTTTCAGCAGTTGGATGTCTCCGCCATGGCTGGCCGAACAGATTCGGCGATATGTGCCATCGCGTCCTATTCATTTCGCCCAGTATCCGCAGTTCTCAGGCATCTTCCAGACAACTTCGCGCAAGGCATGCTCCGTGTACGAGGAGAATGCCGATAACACCTATCTTCCTCAGGGAACCGACTTCGACGCGGTCCAATGGGAATCTCTACTGTTGGGTGTCGAATCCACATGGAACCGAAACATGCCCGGGGCGGAGGCCTTTGACGGCGGAACATATTATGACGCGGCGGTTGACCATACGGGGCCGAGGATCGTGATGGAACAGGTGCTGCCGCGCCTCTGTGCGGTTTTTTGGGGAACGGAACTCGCGCCGTACATGACGCGTATTCTGTCGTCGGGCGTGTTGCCGTCCTACATCCGGGATCCGGGCAAGGCGCTTGCCTACTGGAATTCCGTTCGGAAAGATCCGCTCTTCGATCCGACGGTAGAACAGGTCTCGACTCTGGAACGGAAGCGCATCGAGAAAATCGTGGACACGTCCGAGCGGATGCGTGAGCAGGTGAAGGCTGCGGAAACCGTCATTCGAGACCTGACGGAGGCCCGCGGTCATCTGGACGGGTTGGACTCGGTCCGTCGCCGGTATTTCATGAAGCTGGCCAAGTATGCCCCGTTCTGGCTGGCCACCGCTCGCGCCCGATATGCCTTGCGCGCGGCGAATGACCTGATTGCCGCCGGTCGGCATGAGGAGGCGAAGAGGGCCCTGCCGGAGGGGCTGCGGCAACTGCGGGAGGAGTGGCGTCAGGCGGAGGAGAACCTCAAGGCTCTATCCAGTGAGGTTGACTGCTCTCCCCGAAGGTACGTATGGCCGGTCAAGCTGGAGACGTTGGTTGCTGAATTCGAGCGTGCGGAAACCTCAGCGGGGCGTCCATAGTTGCGTGCCATCAGCGTGGAGCCGGACCGCCGAAACCGTGCCGGGCCTTCGCGGCAGGGATGTCTCTCCGAGGAGACGCCCGAGTACGGGGACGAAAAAACGATAGCGATCCTGATCGTGATTACGATGGGGCGCGCGTCCCACTCAAAAATTTTGATGCGCATGGCTTTCGCGCGAGGCTGTACGAAGGGAGTCAAAAACGCTACTATCCGGTTACTGAATCAGTACGGCGCAATGCAGCCGTTGCACAAACCGGAGGGTACGATGGCTTCACGACGGATGTTTTTTGCTCTGATCATTCTGTTGAGCGCGATCCCGGACCGCACTGCGCGGGCGGTTTCAGCGGAGTGGACATTGGAAACGGTTGACCGGAATGCGCGCGGGGTCGCCGATTGGGCGCGCCCCAATCCCAAGCGGAGTCTCGTCTGGGAAAACGGGACGCTGTACGCGGGGATCACGGCGCTTGGACTCGCTGATCCGTCCTTGCCATACCTTGATCAGATCCGGCAGCTTGGTGCGCATCATGCGTGGGGTCATCGGGAGCGCACCTACCACGCGGACGACCACTGCATCGGGCACGCCTGGCTGGAACTGGCGGCATTCGACAATAACCCGGTCTATGCCGCGCGGCTGCGCCGGAATTTCGAATACATCCTCGCGAACCGCCACCGGGGTTCCCTTAACTGGTCGGAGAAGGATTGCGCTAAACGCTGGTGCTGGAGCGACGCGCTTTTCATGGCGCCCCCCGTCTGGGTCAAGATGTACGGACTCACCGGTGACCGCCGTTACCTCGACTTTTTGGATCAGGAGTACAAACTGACGACCGATTTGCTCTATGACAAAGAGGCGTCGCTCTTTTACCGCGATTCACGCTATCTGACCGAGCGGACGAAAAACGGGAAGAAAGTTTTCTGGGGTCGCGGCAATGCCTGGGTCTATGGGGGGCTGGCACTCATGCTCCGTGACCTGCCTGCCGATTGGCCTGCCCGGGCAGACTACACAAAGCTCTTCCGGGAAATGTCCGCAGCCCTGAAGAAAACGCAGGGGACGGATGGCGCGTGGCGGCCCAGTCTGTTGGACCCGGATGACCCCGACCTGCCCGAGATGAGCTGCACCACGTTTTTCGTGTATGGGATGCTCTGGGGTGTCAACAACGGCGTGCTCGATAAGGAGACGTACCTGCCCGGCATCAAGAAGGCCTGGGCCGTGATCAGTGCCAGTATCAACGGGGAGGGTCGGCTGGGCTGGACTCAGCCGCCGGGTTGGGCGCCGGAAAAGGCCTTCAACGCGGACACGCATGCGGTTTATGCGATCGGGTCTTATCTGCTCGCGGCCATGGAGTTGCGCAAGCAGATTGTGGCAGATGCGCACCCCGAACGGAAAACCGTGACGGCGACCAATCCGTCGGAGCGCTTCCGGAGTGCCGAAACCCTCTCCCTCAACTGGGGGGAGCTGAAACTCGACGCGGCCAAGACGCGCGTCTTCGATGTCCGTAATGCCGCCTTTCTGCCGCATCAGCTCATCGACAGCGATCTCGACGGCGTGCCTGACGAGCTGATCTTCCGGAGTTATTTCGCGGCGCGCCAGACCCGGGAGTTTTGGGTTTTCGAGGACAGCGGCATTCCGCCGCCTGTTTCCCCGGAGATCTGCTTCAGTCGGCATGTCCCGGAGCGGATGGATGATTTCGCATGGGAGAACGACCGGATGGCCTACCGGATCTACGGACCCGCCGTGTCGCTGCCGCCGCCGCAGGGCGAGGGGTTGCATTCCAGCGGGATCGATGTCTGGTGCAAAAAAGTCCGGCACCCGGTGATCAACACTTGGTACAAACACAGGCGGTATCATGACGATCACGGCGAAGGCATGGATTTCTACAAGGTCGGTCCGGGCCGCGGGTGCGGCGGATTGGGTGTGTTCCACGCGGGCGCGTTCCATGTCAGCGGAAACTGGGCCACATGGAAGCACATCGCGAACGGTCCGGTGCGGACCGTGTTCGAAGTGACCTACGCGCCCTGGGCGTGCGGAAACGGGGCGCAGGTTGCGGAGACGCGGCGAGTGAGTCTGGACGCGGGTTCGCACTTCACCCGGTTCGAGAGTCGCCTTACCCTCACCGGAGCGACGGGTCTGGCGGCGGGACCCGGAATGGACATCTCGGTGAAAAACGGGCATAACGGGCTTCTGACGTGCCGTCCGGATCAGGGGTGGTTGGCGCTTTACGGGCCCGAGCAGAAGGGGGCCGGGGCCATCGCCACCGCGATCCTTCTGCCTGCGGCGGGGAACCTGATGGGCGACGGCGGTAAGAATGTCTATCTGGTTGACGCGGTGTCCCCTGATAAGCCTCTCGTCTGGTACGCGGGAGCGGCTTGGAGCGGCGCGGGGGATTTCGTCAGGCCGGAGGATTGGACGGAACAGGTGTCCGCTTTCGCCGCGGCGCTCGCGGAACCGCTTGTCGTGACGGTCCGGTAAACGCGCACATGTTCTGTAAAGAAGAGGAAGGATGAGGCGGTTGCCGACAGGGACCGGGTGCGGCTCGGACGGGTGCCGGAGAGTAAAAGGAGGAGAAGCGGATGAGAACGAGGAGATGGGTTGCGGTAGGGTTGATGCTGGCCTGCGCGTGTCGCGCGGAATCGCTGCTGAGGCCGAATGACCGGATTATTTTCGTAGGCGACAGCATCACGGCGCAGGCAGTCGGGGAAATGCAGGGCTATTACCATCAGTTCACCAACGCGCTGAAGACGGCTTATCCCGCTTCCCGTAATGAGGTGATCGGGCTGGGATTCTCCGGGCATACGGTCTTCAGTTGGGCCGATAGTCTGGAGGTCAAGAGCCGGACCGAATCCGTACCAGCCAACACCGGCGGCTTCGATGTCCACACCGCGTTCGCCCGTCCGGCCGATCTGGTGCTGGTCCTGCTCGGTATGAACGACATCCTGCGGCCCACGGTGACAGATGAGGAAGCGTCGCTGCGGATGTGGCAGGACAAGTATCGCGAACTGATCCGGGCGATCCGCAAGCGTGTTAGCCCGCGCGAGTTTGTGCTGTGCGAGATCACGCCACTCACCGAGGATCCGCTCGCCCCCAAGAACCGTGTGCGTGACCGGATGACGCAACTTGTGCGTGAGTTGGCGCGCGAAGAGAACTGCCGCGTGGCAGAAACGGGCGGCGCGCTCTTCGATGTCATCGCGCGTGCCCGAAAGGCGCGACAGGACTATCTGGTGATTCCGGATACGGTCCATCCGCGGCGTCCGCTCGGACACACCGCCATCGCGCGCGGTATGGCTGCCGCGCTACGGGATGCAAAACTGACCGCCCTGTTCGACGCGCGCCTCGATGCCGCGATCACCGGACTCCGGCCCGCTCAGGCGACCGTGACCTGGCGTTTCAAACCCCAGCCCGGCATCGAAGCCAAGGGCGGGGAGCAAGTCTACCGGATCGAGTGCTATTGGGATGACGGCACCGGGGCGTCCGTTGCGCGCGTGCCGACCTTTTCGCTGGAGGTGCCCGAGGGGTGGCTCGTGGCCGAGGCGCCGGTGACCCGGACCGAGGCGGTGTTCACCGTGCGTGGCACGCCCGAACGGTTGCAGACGCCGCTGACGATTTTGGCTAAGGCCGGTGAAGAGGTGATCCGCCGGACGGTGCAGATCCCGGTACCATGGCGCGTGGTCTGCGGGCCGGAGAATGGCGGCGCGTGGATGAGCGGGCGGCGTTATCAGCCGGATAACCGTGTGCCGTTCATGGAGACGGATCTGGTGGCGGGCAAGCATTTTCTGGAACCCTTCACAGACGGCGGAAAAAGCTATGGCTGGCAGATCAACACTCCGTGCATGGACTACACGGCGGGCGATGATCCCAATGCGGTCGTGCCCTACAGCCTGACCTTCGGCAGGGAGAATGACGTGCTCTACGCTGTGCGTTGGGTGTACAGCGCCAAGGCGCGCCCGGTGCAAATCCGACTGTCACACCGCACCTTCTCGGCCACGCTGGGGTTCGTGGTCTGGATCAACGGTGAGCGCGTGATGACAGCGGATCTCAACCGCAGTGGCAAGAATCAGGCGGTCGGCCAAGCCACGCTCAAAGCGGGCTGGAACCGTCTGCTGGTGCGCAACGACCACCTGCAGTGGCAGCGCCAGTTCGCCTGCGCCCTGCTGCCGGTCGAGGGCGACGCGCTTGACGATCTGCGTTACGCGATCACGCCTCAGAGCGTATCCCCGAGCCCCTGACCGTTGCGGGTTCGGGGGGCGGGCTTTCAGTCGGGAACACGGGCGTCCCCGCCCGTAATGGCGGATCAGTCGCCCTGCCAAACAACCCAAATGCCGCAAGTCGACGGGTACGAGTACGAGGACGGGAAAACGATCCCGAATCCGATTTCGATAGCGATAAACCCGGAACCCGAAACCACCTTCCCGCCTTCGCTCGGGAAAGGTCCGCGGCGTTTTCTTCCAAGTCCGTTCGGGACTTGTCTAATCCGTTGTGGACCGGTATGATATTCATTTTCCCTTTCGGCAAATGATGAAAGTTCGGCACGATATGAGAATTTTATCTGGAATCCAACCTTCGGGCAAACTCCACCTCGGCAACTATTTCGGGATGATGCGGCCTGCCCTGCGGCTGCAAGAGCAGGGCGAAGCGTATCTGTTCATCGCGAATTACCATGCGCTGACCTCGGTTCATGACCCGGAACGTCTGCGGCAGGACACGCTGGATGTGGCACTCGATTTTCTGGCGTGCGGTCTGGATCCGGAGCGAACGGTCTTTTTCCGCCAGAGCGACGTGCCGGAGGTGCACGATCTGGCGTGGCTGCTCTCGATCGTCACGCCCATGGGACTGCTGGAGCGTTGCCACTCCTACAAGGACAAACTCACCAAGGGGATTGCGCCAACGCATGGGCTTTTCGCCTATCCGGTCCTGATGGCCGCCGATATCCTGCTCTACCAATCCGACGTCGTGCCGGTCGGACGGGATCAGAAGCAACATGTGGAGGTGACGCGTGATATCGCGATCAAGTTTAACAACGAGTTCGGCGAGGTCTTCCGCATCCCTGAGCCCGCGATCTCCGAAGAGGTGGCCGTGGTGCCGGGTCTGGACGGCCAGAAGATGTCCAAGAGTTACGGTAACACCATCGAGCTGTTCGGCGACCCGAAGGAGGCGCGCGCGCGCATCATGCGGATCGTGACGGACAGCAAGGGGCTGGAGGAGCCCAAAGATCCAGCCGCCTGTAACATCTTTGCCCTCTACCGGCTCTTCGCCGATCCGGCGCGACGCGCGGAGATGGAGGCGAACTACCGCGGCGGGAATTACGGATACGGACACGCCAAAAAGGCGCTGGCCGCGATCTTCGAGGAAACCTTCGCGCCGTTCCGCGCACGGCGTGAGGAATTGCAGCGCAACCTCGATTATGTGGAGGAGGTCTTGCGCAAGGGGGCCGCGCGGGCGCGTGCCGAAGCCGCGAAAACCATGGACCGGGCGCGCCGGGCGGTGGGCATCGCGTGACCGATGGCGCGGGGCCCGCGCCGCGGAGAGGGGTAGACATGTCGATCGAGGCGCTGTTGCCGGATGAGTACAAGGTGGATCTGGAGGTCTTTGAGGGGCCTCTGGACTTGCTGTTGTATCTAATCCGGCGCGAGGAGATCGATATCTATGACATTCCGATCGAACGGATCACGGCGCAGTATCTGACGTACCTTGATGTGATGCGCATGCTCGACCTGAACATCGCGGGCGAATTCCTGGTGATGGCCGCTACGCTGATGATGATCAAGAGCCGGATGTTGCTGCCCGTGGAAACGCGCGCCGTCGAGGAAGAGGAGAGCGACGAGACTTGGGTGGATCCGCGGCTGGATTTGGTGCGGCAACTGATCGAGTACAAGAAGTTCAAGGATGCGGCGAACCGGCTGTTGGAATGGGAGACCCTGCAGGGCGAGGTTTTCGCGTTCGGCGGCGCGCAGCCGATTCTCGAGCGCGATCCGCCGGACGCGGGTCAGGCTTTGGGTGACATCGGTCTGTTCGATCTGCTGACCGCCTTTCAGGAGGTTCTGGCGCGTGCGCCGCTGGAGCCGCTGGGCCATATCGAGCCGATCCGCTGGTCGGTGCCGGACAAGATGGAGACCATCCTGACCCTCACGCGCGGCGGGAATCGCGTGGCGTTCTCCGCGCTGTTCAACCCCGAATCGCATCGGGGTGAGGTGATCGTGACGTTTTTAGCTCTGTTGGAGCTGTTGCGGCTCCGGCAGATCAGGTTGTGGCAGAACGCGGCGTTCCACGAAATCCTGATCCTTCCGGCGGAGGAGATGGATGGCGGACCGTTACCCGTTCCCGTGATCGAAGGAGACGAACATGTCCAAGCCTGATGAGGTGAAAGTCCCGTTGCCCGCAAGCCTGCAGCAGGTGGTCGGGGCGTTACTGTTCGGCGCCGACCATCCGCTGACGGTGGAGGAGATCCGTACTTGCCTGAAGAATGTGGCGGAAGACGCGTCCGGAGAAGAGAAGGCGGCCCTGTCGATCTTTGCCGAAGCCTCGCCGCGTGAGATTGAGGATGCGGTTGGGGGAATCACCAAGGAGTTGTCTCGCCTCGGTCTTGGCATCGAAGTCACGGCCGTCGGCAACGCCTTCCGGTTCCAAACTCAGGCGTGTTGCGGCCGCTGGGTGCGTAGCCTGCTCAAGGCCGAACGCCCCAGCCGACTCTCGCGGCCGGCGTTGGAGACGCTGGCGATCATCGCCTACCGCCAGCCGATCGCCAAGTCCGAGATCGAATCGGTCCGCGGCGTGACGGTGGATCATATCGTCAAAGCCCTGATGGAACTGCACCTGATCCGTATTGTGGGTCGCAGCGAACTGCCGGGACGCCCCTTCCTGTACGGTACGACCGCCTCATTCCTCAGTCATTTCGGGCTCGGCAGTCTGAAAGAACTGAACGATCTCGACCCCACGCTGCAACGTTCCAAACCCTCTGAGCGCAAGGCGATCCATCAGAAAAAGAAGAAGAAGGATGAGTCAAAGGACGCTTCGCAGGACGCGGCGTTGCCGTCCGACCCGCCCGCCTCGGAAAAGGGGGCGACCGAGGCGGTCAACGAGATCCTCGGCGATGGCTCGCCGCCCGGAGAGAACGCCGAACCGCTCTACGAGGCGTAAACCTAAAAAGAGCAGTTGAACCTTCAACTCTCTTTGGTTTCAAGGTTTCTGGTTTCATGGTTTCAGGGTTTCATCCAAATCGGGGTCGGGATCGCTATCGGGATCGGGAACGTCGACCCGCGACCCGCGACATTCGACCCGCGACGATCGACAGGGACGCCCGCGTTTCCGACATTGCAGGTCGCTCGTCGCGGGTCGACATAAGGTCTGACGGGAGAAGCGGGTGTCCCTATCCCGCGTGGCGGGGCGGTTGCCCGAAACCGCCGCCAGTCCCTACCGAACGGCCGCCTCGGGGATGCGTCCCTACCGGTTGGCGGACGCTTTGGGCGCACCGTAAAACCCAATGTTTACGGGGCTTTGCTGGAAATCTACCCGTTCAACTGCCCTTTTTGGCGTAAACGCAGGGAATCGAATCGGTGTGGATTCCGAAGTCGTATGCGAAGCTTGGTTGGGTGTCCTCGTTTCCGTTCCCGCCTTCTTCCGGTCTGGAAAGGGGTTTCTGGCAACCCGGACAGTCGCGCTCTCCGTCTTTCCGCGGACTCGGGCCCCGGCTCTCTTCCGTCCACATATCATGAGAAGTGGACAGCCATTCGCATGACCAACGTGATCTAAAAAACAAAACCTGTCTTGATCTTTTTTCTCGTTCCCAACGTTGCGGTGCACCAACGGCGCGGTCAGCACCGTCGGGTGTCGACGCGGGTTAGCACGTTGTGGTCATCCGTTCTGATGCAGGCGATTCGGCGCAGTTGCGCAATACGGTACAAGGCTGCAGGCAACACCCAGAGACACATCGTTACACAGAGAAACTGGCTCACCTCCACATTCCCCGTCTTGCTTTTGGCGACAACGACCGTATTCGAGATTATGGCTATCGTCACGAGTGCAATAACCGAGATTTGAAGTGCTCGCAAATGACGGAGCGACAACCGACGCCGAGCTTCGGCATCCCACAGAATCCGATTCATGTCTTTTGTTCCGGTGTCCATCTTTCTCCTATGCCAACGTATTCTGACCAAAGGTGTCTTGCATAACACCTCTGCCAGAATGAGTCATTATTTACAAAAAAGGGGCGTGGCAACGGTCAGCGGGCGAAACGGGGTGGCTGCTTACCGGTCGCGGTAGACCACTTTCTTGGAGCCCTTCTCGATCATGCCAATGACCACGGGTGCCTGCCGCTGCGCCTTCAACATTTTCAGCGCCGCGGTGAGATCCTTGCGCCGCACGATGATCACAAAACCGATCCCCATGTTGAAGACGCGGTACATCTCGTCGCGCTCCACCTTGCCTTGGCGTTCCAGAAAGGTGAAGACGGTCGGGGGCTGCCAACTGTTGCGATCAATGACCGCATTGCAGGTCGGAGGCAGCACACGCGGGATGTTGTCCACAAACCCGCCGCCGGTGATATGGGCCATGCCGCGGATCGGCACCTTGGCCTGAAGCGCGGTCACGGGTTTCAGGAAACTGCGGTGCAGGGCGAGCAGGGTGTCGGCCACCGTCATCCGCGTTCCGGGGATCAGGTCCTGCGGCGTGAGTCCGCATTGGTCGATGATGACTTTACGCGCGAGCGAGAAGCCGTTGGTCTGAAGACCGCCGGAGGGCAAACCGATGATCACGTCCCCGACGCGGATCGAAGTGCCGGTGATGAGCTTCTTGCGCTCCACCGTGCCAACGATCGTGCCGACCAGATCGTACTCGCCCTGAGGATAGAGCCCGGGCAACTCGGCCGTCTCGCCGCCCAGCAACGCGCATCCGTTTTCCCGGCAGGCTTTGCAGAGCCCCGCGACCACGTCCCGAAAGATATCCACATCAAAACGTGCCATGCCGATGTAGTCCAGAAAGAAGAGCGGCTTCGCGCCCTGGACCAGAATGTCGTTCACGCAGTGGTTGACCAGATCCTGTCCGACCGTGTCGTGTTTTTTGGCCAGCACCGCCATCTTGAGCTTGGTGCCAACACCGTCTGTGCTCGCGACCAGCAGATGATCTTTGCCGGGCGAGTGGAAAAGCCCGCCGAAATTGCCGATGCCGCCGACCACACCCTTCGTGGTTGTTGCCCCCACCATTTTTTTGATGATCTCGATGCCAGACATCTTCGAGTCGATATCCACTCCGGCTTGCGCGTACGCCGAAACAGCACGATTGGGTGTTGTCCGTTTTGTCATCCGAGATCCTCCCCGACAAGAATGAGTGTTTGAAAATTGCTGTAAAATACCATTTCCTTCCGATCCGTTCCAGCCAAAAAGGACAAACTATAGTTTGTCGATAGACTTATACGGCAAAAACAGCAGGTTTAAGGGGGGATTTTGCAACAATGGGATAGCGGAATTATCGGATTGTGGGTGTGTGGAAAGCCTTGCGGGCGAGACACATACGCACAACCCCACACACAATATGTGTGAGATGGAATCGGGTGGCGGATTCTGTCGCGTTGCGGGTCACGGATCGGCGCGCGCGTCCGTCGAAATGTCCAGACGCACGGCGAGGACGTTGTTTGAGAAGACGATGGCGTCATCGAAGAAAAAGATGCGCCATTCGGAACCGTCGAGTTTGCGGAATTCGAGGTCCAGACCCAACGGGTCGCTGCGCCGGATGGCGGGCTGGCCGAGAAACCGGTGCTGCGGCGCTTCCGCGAGGGCCACCACCTCACGCCGCCGGTCGACCGCGAACCAGGCGTAACGCCCAGTCCGTTGCGCAGGCAGCATGATGTAGTAACGAGTGGGCATGGCCAGCGGCCGGTAGAGGACAGCGTCGGTCAGCACGCGGTTATCGAAACGGTAGCTCAGATAGGGGAAGTTGGCGCGGATCAGGGGCGGCTTGTACCAGATGGCCGCGGCAAGGACAATGACCGCGAGAGCGATCGCGGTTTTGGTCAGGTCTGGCGCGATCCGGCACCAGCGGGAACCGATCGGGAAAAGAGGTTTCACCACAGGCGCGGGTTCCGGAATCCCGTCCGACCGATCCGACAGGGGTTCCGGTGCCGTTGTCCGCGAATCCGCATCGGAGAAAGAAACGGCTTCGGCGGCATCGCCACAGGCTCGCTCCGCAACCGGTACCCCGGCCGCCTGTCCGGTGCCCGTCACGTTGGCGCGTCGTTTCGATTTTCCCGTTTTACCCATTCGTCGTAAGTTATAAACGTTGGCCGCGCCGGGGAAAAGGCAAAAGTCATCCGAAATACAGGTTCCATTCGTACACGGTATACGAATCCGCCTGACAGCGGGACCATGCGAACGTGACGTCAGGCGAACGTAACTTCCTGACCGTGAAACAGGAAGTTGCCGCCCACGACGTACTGCATTGCGGTCGGGGAGAAACGGTCCTGCACGGTAATGTGGAGATGACCGGCGAGAATGGCTTTCAGTAACGGTTCGGTCTTGAGATACGCAATGAAGTCACGCGTTGTCGGGTCGGTCTGCTGCGTCTTGAAGTCGCCGCTGGCATCGGGAATGACGGCGGACTCGAACTTCTTTCCGGAACGGGCCCAGAACTTGCGGCTCGCGCGCCAGAGGCCGTCTGTGTAGAACGGCACATGCATGCAGAGGATGATCGGCAGCCCTTTTTTCACCTCGGCCCGGAAACGTTCCACCTGATCGGGGCAGACATAACCGTAGACGGAGTCGAGCGTCACGAAGTTGACGCCGTTCACCACCTGCGCATGCAGACGCAGATCGAAGGGAAACGCCTTACTGAGCAGTTCCGCGCTGCGTGCTTTGTACGCCTCCGTGTTTTCGCTCGGCTCCAGCCACATGTAGCGCGAGAACTCGTGGTTGCCCAGAGCCCCCAGCATTCCGGCACCGAAGGACTGCTTTACGAGATCGAGATTCGCCTCGCTCAGCCAGTCGATCAGGTCGCCCGTGTGAAGGACGAAGTCCACGTTGTCTTTGGCCCATGCGAGCGAGTCGCGCAACGCCTCCTCCTGCCGTCCGCCGAACGTCTGCGTGCGGGCTGCCTTCAGCTTTTGTTTCCGCTCATCCTCATGCGGGTATGCCGCCGTGAAGTGCGTGTCGGAAAGGTGGAGAATCGAGAACGGCCGGGTCGCGCCCGCGTCGATGTGAACGTAGGCGAGCGAAAGACGCTCGAACCGGCCGCGCTTCGGAAACAGCGCGGGATCATCCGCGAGCGACGGCAGACGGGAGGTGGCGACCAGCGCGCCTGCAGACAAGGCGGTTCGGAGGAAGTCACGGCGTTGCATAGGCCTGTTCATGGGTGTCTCTTTTTCATGCTTTGCCGGGCGGCAAGTTAGATCATTTCGGCATCTGTGCGCCTTTGCCTTCCACCGCGCCGAAGAGCTTCAGGGCATCGGTGAGGGGATAGCGGTTGGCGAACATATCCACACGGGTCGTTCCCGTGGCCTGCAGGTTCATCCCGAACGCGCTGCGAACCTGATTGACGGGCGAATTGCGATCCAACAGAACCGATTCGGAGTTGTTCGCGCTGACAAAGCCGTTCAGATAGGCCTCGTTGATCTTGCCCTTGAGAGCTTCCGCAGGAAGTTCCGCGTTCCCCTCGTACTTATAGAGTTCTTCGCGGTCCTCGAAGTCCTTGGCCCGGATTAACAGCCACTTGGCGCCGCCCGGAAGCACGAGGTCACCCTGTGTGTTCAGGAAGAAGGCGTTGTTTTCAGCACCGGTCTTCTTCATCTTCTCATGGTCTTTTGAGTTCTCAATGCGCGCCCGGTCCAAGCCGCCGAGCGTGGAAGTGCCGATGATGCAGTGGTGGACATCGGAGTGGACGTTGTTCATGTAGCGGAACCCGTACCCCATGTCACCCAGATCATTGGTCCGCGCCCAGTTAAAGAGCATCGTGTTATAGGCGCAGTCGATGGTCAGGCTGAACTCGCCGCTCTTGCCGCCGCCGGACAGCTCGATGGCCGCATAGGTGTTGTTGATGAACACGTTGTTCTCGATGACGACCTTGCCTTGGCTCCATGAGCCGCGGATGGCGTAATTACCGCTGTTGGCGAACGTGCAGTTGCGGATCGTCACGTTGCCGAATCCGTTGCCGAAGTAGATGAGCGGCTGGACGATCGTCGCCACGTTCTTCGCATCGCCGTTGATGCCCTGGCCCGGAGGATTGACAAGCATTCCCGTTTCGACATCCTTGGGCTTGCCCTTCGTCGGATGGTAGCCGTTCGAGAACCCGCGGTCGAAGACAATGCCGTCAATGGTGACGCCGCCGTCACCGGCGTTGAAGGAACGGGGTTTGTTGGGGTCGCCGATGGACAGCAGGGCGAACGAGCGCGAGGTGCCGTTCTGCGCGGTGGTGGGCTGCACCATGGTGAGGTTCTTGAGCACGTCGCGGCTTGCGAAGTCGTCCGTATAACCGCCCATGATGTTGACCGGGATGGTCATTTTCAGAAATCCCTGGTCACTGGTGCCGAGGTAATTGCCCGCAGCGACAAGGATCGTGTCGCCCGCCTGCGCCTTGTCCAGCGCGGCCTGCAAGTCGCGCCACGGCTTTTCCTTACTGCCGTCCGCTTTACGCACACTGCCGCCGGTTGCGGCAGAGACGTGCAGGGTTGCGGCGTGAACGACCGTTGACGCAGACAGGATGAACGCGGCGGCAGAAACAAAAAGACGAGAGGTCTTCATCATGTGATACTCCTTTTTTTGGTGTGGAAAACTCCTAACTCCTAACTCCTAACTCCTAACTCCTAACTCCTAAATCCTAAATCCTAACTTCCTTGGCCTTGGCCTTGGTCTTGAGCCAGACAACGCAGCCGACAGACGCGACCAGCAGCGGGATGCCGATCAGCGGACGGTAGGCGAGCCAGGCGATTGCGATCCACAGGAGCGACCAGGCCAATCCGAAGAGGGTACAGACCAGACCGACGCCCGCGCCGACGACGTCGCCCAGAAGCGGGATGACCTTGGCGATCGCCTCCAAGATGCCGAAGATCGACTTCAGGCCGATGCACACACACAGCACGCCGACGAGCCGCAGGATCCACGTCAGGATGGCGTTCTCCTTGGCTGCGCTGGCGAACATCTCCTCCGCACTCCGGACCCCGTCATCCAGACGCGAGACGGTCTTGCCGTTTTTCGCCACGAATTTCACGAACGTCTTGCCGGAGACCTTGCCGATAATGGAGACCTCATGCGGAGCCACCCAAGTGAACGACACGCGGACATCACCGATTACCGGCGCACCGGGCGAACGTCCGAAGTACACGGTGTTCCCGCTGACGTGAATTGGCGGCGTATTCGTCGAGCTTAGGGCGCGTGGGAAGCGCGGGTGCGCGGACATGCTCTTTGCCCATGCCTGAATCTGCCCGGGCGCGGGGTTGACATTCGCGTGCTCTGCCTGACCGATGGCCTCCACAAAGAATTGAGGTAGCGTGTAAGCGCCGAATGAGACGTTCTTCGCGTATGACGTCTGCGCGTCAAACGTCATCCAGACGGTGTTACGATTCTGGTAGTCGGGATCACGGAACTCGCCTGAATCCACTGGCTTGGATCGCCACTCCTTTTTGTACGTGTAGGTGGTCACCCGCTCCTCGCCGCCGCCCATCCTGTCGCGGGTTTCGGTACGGGACTCTTCGACCCACTGGTAGTACTCCACGCTGCGGCGGAGTTGGATCGCCGTCTGTTTCACGCCGAATTCAGCGTCTTCCAAAACGTCCTGCGTTTCCGCACGGGCGCTGGCGTGGATCAGCTTGCCTTCGAGAGCGGGATCAAGAGAGGTGACCTGCTCAACCTGCACAACGGCATCCTGCGCCTCGTTGAGCGCTTTTTTGGTCTTGACGAAGTTTCCTTCATTCCAGAACAGCAGCGCCGTGCCTCCGATAAACATGACAGCCCCGCCGACCACGCCACCCAGCGCTCTCTTCAGACGGTCTCCGTATCCTGTCCTTGTCACTTCTTGATAAGCCATTATTGCTCCTCGTTATGCAACTCCAAAACACAAGCCAGTGATCGTCATTGTGGCATATCACCCAAAGCCTGTCACGCGACATTTTATCTCCGCGCACAGCGCGGAGTTACGAATCCGGCCACAAACAGCATTGCACGTTGAACACCAAGATGCCCCTGCTTTTCATGAAGGTTCCGTTTTAGAGTTTCGGGGTTTCAGGTTTCAGGGTTTCGGGGTTTCAAGGTTTCATGGTTTCATCCAAATCGGGGTCGGGATCGCTATCGGGATCGATTGCTTAACCTAAAAAGAGCAGTTGAACCTTCAACTCTCTTTGGTTTCAAGGTCTCATGGGTTTCAGGGTTTCAGGGTTTCAGGGTTTCAGGGTTTCGGGGTTTCATCCAAATCGGGGTCGGGGTCGGGATCGCTATCGGGATCGATTGCTTAACCTAAAAAGAGCAGTTGAACCTTCAACTCTCTTTGGTTTCAAGGTCTCATGGTTTCGGGGTTTCAGGGTTTCAAGGTCTCATGGTTTCAGGGTTTCAGGGTTTCATCCAAATCGGGGTCGGGATCGCTATCGGGATCGATTGTTTCACCACGGGACACAGGAACACACGGAAAGTCACGGCGTTGTTTCATGCCACGCGTGCGGTAAGCCAACCACCCGGGGCTCCATTCCGGGCGGAAACGAAGGGATAACGGAAACGCCGAACGGCGAAAAAATTTCGTTAATTGGTAGGGACGCATCCCCGAGGCGTCCGTAGGGCTTGAAAGTTGAGCGTTCCTTTCGTTCCGCGCTTGCTTCATGGCTCTTTTTTTTGTAAAAAATGGTCGTGTTCATCTGGCTTTTCGCTCTGACGGGTGTCAGAGTCGTTGCCAGATGAGCACAATAATGCACAGAAAGGAAACACACAAATGACACGAATCGTTCAGATGGCGATGGGCTTGGTGTTGGTGGTCGCGATGACAGGCTGCCTGAACATCCCGGGCAAGGTTGACCTGACAAAAGCTGCCGCCGACGCGCAGGTGCTTAACGTGACGACCGGCGACGGAACGTTCGCGGACTACAAGGCGACCGGCTATCACACGAGCACGGAAATCGGCATCGCTGTCGGCATTCCCGGCCTGAAGCTTCTGGAGCTCTATCCGAAACAGGATAACACCGAGCAGATGACCCAGATCGCTAAGGATGCCAAGGCTGGCGGTGCGAATGCGGTGATCAATGCGCAGCCGCCCAAAGAGATGTATCTGGGCTTCCCGTTCTTCTTCATTGGTCTGTATATTGACCAGGCCGCTGGAACGGGCATCAAGACGAAGTAATAAACGTTCAGCTCTCAACGCTCAACTTTCAAGTTGAGGGTTGAGCGTTGGGGGTTGACGTCTTACTTCTTGCCGCCTTTATCATGTCCACTCTCCTGTTTTCAGATTTCACTTCACGAACCCCTTGCGGACAAGGAAGTCCCACACCTGATCAAGTCAGGTCCCGCTGCCGGTGCCGGGTGCCGCTTTAAACTGAAAACAGTGCCCACGGGTCGCGAGCATATGAAGATCACTCGACGCGCCCATCCGGCGGAGTTTCTCCCAGACCTTATTAACTCCGTCATTGTCCTCTAGGGTAGACCGGAAACACACTGCTTCCTGTGATGTCCGCCCATTATACGAAGGGGATGAAATCAGGTAACCACTAAAATCCGCTTATCTTGAGGGAAGAATCTGGTATCATTTCGGGCATGAAGCGCCTCGTGTTTGGTGTGACGATGTGGGTCGTCTTTGGCATCTCTGCCGGTGGGGGTGAGTTTGAGGGTTATTCGAAGCGCGAGTTCGGCGCGCCGACCGAGCTCAGGGCGTTTGACAACGCGGAGTTCGATGACCTGACGAAGTTCGGCCGGGAAAACGCCAATGTCGAGTACGGCAAGTTTGGCTTCAACGGCAACGGCGGACTCCGCATCCGTCCGCTGGCGAACGGACGTACGCACCGGTTCCAGCAGCGAGTGGCGCTTGCGAAGGGGAAGCGCTACATCTTTTCGGCGGACGTCCATACGCACGGCAAGGCCTCGGCGCAGATCGCCGTCGACACATTCTGGAAAGATTCGCGTAAGTATGCGAGCGGCTATGGCGCGTGGGGCGCATCTTCGAAGCCGCTGGCCGACGGATGGAAGACGTTTTGGGTGACGTTTGTCGCAAAAGAGGGGTCGGATAAAATCGACTATCACTTCATCGCGCATTGCCCCGGGAAAAACACCTATACAGAGGACGATTGGATCGACATCGACAACATCTCGCTGCGGGAAGATGTCCCGGTCTGGTATTTTTGTAACACATGGCCCGTCCACAACAAGATCTACTGTGAAGAGGGACGCATCCGTTGCCATAGCTGGTTCTTCGGTGATTTCCTTGAAAAGGACGGCAAGGACGTTTACGAGCTGAAGCTCTTGCGTGGCGATGGCGCCTCTGCCGCCGCGTCTCCACTTGCACGATGTGTGCTTGCTCCCGACGAGACGGGCGTGATGACGGCGGCGTTCGGAAAGCTCGACTACAGAGGGCCGGCAACACTGACGGCGACGATCTACGATACCATTCACCGGCAGGAGCTCGGCACAAAGACGCTGGAGATCGAGATTTGCCCGGCACCCGACAGGTCGAAGCACCTGTTCGTCCAAGAGAACGGCGTCGTCCTCCGGAACGGAGAGCCGTTCATGCCGTTCGGCTTCTACACCGACCTCGCAGATCCGAAGAAATACGACGCGGCGAAACTCGAGGCCGAGCTCAAGAAGCTGCACGAGGCCGGCTTCAATGCGATGATCGACTACCAGAGCTATTCGCTCAGGACGGGACCGCGTTGCGAGACGTATTACCGGCTCTGCGAAAAGTACGGAATCGGCGTTCTGACGGACGCATTCGGCCACGGCAGCGCAACAACGAACGCCATTGACAAAAGCCGTGCGCTCGCCGCGTATCTGGAAAAGTTCCCTTCGCTCATCGGGTTCTATACGATGGACGAGGGCGCGGAAAGCGTCGTGCCCGGACTCGCCGCAACACGGCGGATGCTCAACGAGGTCTGCCCCGGACGAATGGTCAACATCTGTAACATCATGCGAGCGGCCCCGTATCTGCCTGCGGCGGACATCCAAGGCGGCGATGCGTATCCGATCCGCCTCGGCGGCGGCGGAATGATGGACACGCACAATCGCGTCACGCGGATGCAGGAATGCGGCCCTGCGGCGATCTGGTGGGCCCCCCAGTGCTACAACTGGGTAAATCAGAACCAAGAGGCACGCACGAACGCGGTGCTCTACCGAAAGTTGGGCCGCGAGCCGACAGAGAACGAGCTGCTCGCTGTCGCGCTCCTGAACGCCGCGGACGGTGTGACCGGGTTCTTCTTCTACTCGCTCTTTGATCTCTATCGCGGACCGATCCCGGAGTGGGTCGACCGCCGGTGGACAGCGATGTGCAACATCGCAAAGGTGTTCAAGGATCTGGAGCCGTTTATCCTGAGCGGCGAGAAGATCATTGACGTGCCGCACAAGGACGCGAAAGACCCCGTCCGCGTCGCGGCGCTTTCCGACGGGAAGGGACGTTGGCGCGTGATCGTCGTCGGCCTTGGCAAAAACCATGACACGACCTTCACCCTGCCGGCTTCCTACGGCCAGCTCCGCGGTATGTGCGGGAACGCTGTTTTTGCGAACGGAATCTACACCTACAAGGCCGAAGAGTATGTGTGCGATTTGCTGCGGTGATTCGGCAGAAACGATTACTAAGCAAAGGAAACGGCCATGAGTAAAATCATTCAAGGATTGGTTGGGGTTTTGACTTTAGGGTTTGCGTTCGCAGTTCAGGCCGGTGGCACGCTTGCAGATCCGGCTGCGAGCGCGGACTGGAATGCGGATTCGACGTGGTCCGGCGGCGCGAAGCCCGTGGCGGGCGAGGCCGTAATGGTGTTGCCGACGGGCGACATCACGCTCACGATGTCCGCCGACAGCACGAACGACTACGCCTCGCTCTACTTCCGCTCGTCCGTAGCGAAGACAACCGCAGCGTCGCTGACGTTCGATGGCCGGGGGTACAAGCTATTGATGCCGTATTCGGCCAACGGCTACTACGTTGGCGCACCGTTCAAGATTCTTGACGCGGATGAGAAGGAAGCGTTCAAACTCGATGACTCGAAGTTGGACGCTGCGGACAAGATCAAGGCCGCGCCGATCCTTTTCGACGACGCGCGCTTCAAAATCTCTCAGGACACCGCAGGTGCCGTCACGTTCCGTATGGACTCCGGCACGCTCAATGCCTGCAACCCCGCAGGAACGGCGTATGCCCTGCGTGAGATCCTGATGAGCAACGGCAGTCAGCCGTTCCGTTTCGAACTCGTCAACGGCGCGAAAGCCGTGTTCCCGAAACTTTATGCCGGTTATACCAAGCCGGGTTCAATGCTCTTCGATAACGCCGAACTGACCGTCCATGGCGCGTTGCAGTTCGGCCGCGACAACTATTACTATTCAGAAAGTGCGCTTGTCCTCGCCGCGACGAATACGACATTCGTATGCGGCGGGGCCGTCGGTTTCTACCATACGGCGACGAACGTCTTCAAGGACTGCACGATCGACATTGCCGGGGAAATGGTGAACTCTTGGAATTCGTCCGTCACGTTTGAAAACTGCACCCTTACCGCCACCAACACACTCATCATCTCCGCTGCGGGGAACAACGGCGAACCTGCCGAAATGACCTTTGACGGCGGAACCTATTCATTCGGTTATCCCCAAATCGGCTTTCAGAGCAACTCGGACGGCAAGATGACCGTCAAGGGCGGCGCGGTCGTCGACTATGTTAAGAGCGGGAGCAGTCAAGGACAACACATCGGCTGGCGCGGTACGGGCGTGATCGATGTCGTGTCGGGCACGTTCCGTACGCCGCGGTCAACCTATTGCCAGTTGTATGTCGGAAAATATGCGGACACGTATGGTACGGGCTGGGGAAGGCTCAACGTGCATGACAGCGGCAAGGTTGAGATTCGCATGGGTACGAACAGTTGGGCCGCCGGCGCGACCGACGGCCTTGCCGTCGGCGGCGGCGGTCACGGCGAGGTGCATGTTTACGGAGGCGAGATCATTGCCCCGCGGATCAATGTCGGCTTTGAAACCACGGCGTTGACGACAACCTCGTTTATCCATCAGGTTGGCGGAAGAGTGTCTGTCAATACGTTGAACGACGCCAAATATTCGCGTGTCGCGCTGATGGCCTATTCCGGCGCGGCTGGCGGTCATTGGAATGACCGCGACATCATGAACCGTGCGGCATACGTGCTTGATGGCGGCGTTTTCGAGGCCGCGCGTATCCTTGGCGGCAAGGGATCGCAGAGCCAAGGCGGAAGCGGCCACTCACGCTTTTCTGCGAATGGCGGCACGTTCCGCCAGAACATGAATCCCTCGACCTACGCGTCGATGGAGGGACTCGATGTGGCGGAGTTCGGGTCGCGCGGGCTTGTCTTCGACTCGAACGGCCACGATGTCAAGATCGCACAGAATCTCATCAACAAGCCCGGCGAATCGGGTCTTTTCGTGAAGACAGGCCGAGGCACGCTGACTTACGCAGGCGAGTGTTCCGTGAGTAACCTCGTCGTCTCGAACGGTACTTGGCAACTTGACGCGGGCGCCACGGTCTCGTCCGCCCTGCGCGTCGTGACGGGCGGCACGTTCTCGCTTGTCGGCGACCCGACCTCAGCAACGCTCGCCTCGCTCGCGGTAACGAACGCGACGATCGCGCTTGATCCGGGCGATACGATCACTGTTCAGGGGAATGCGTCGTTCAAGGGACTCCGGCTCGTCTTCTCGTCCGCACCGGCTATGTACACGGCGCAGACAGTCTTCGTTGTCCAAGGGACGCTCGATGACACATCTGTGTCCGAGCTCCAGCGTGCGTTTTGTGACGTGGCGCTTGCGGACGGCACGCACGCGCAGTTTCAAACGGCGACGGAAGGCGGCGTGACGAGTGTCACCGTGACCATTGAGGACAACGCCGAGCCGATCGGCGCGGATGCGACGTTGACTTGGACGGGCAGCGGGTTGTGGGCAAATTCCGGAAACTGGACGCCAAACGGGATGCCCGATGCGGACAAGAAGGCCGCGTTTACGTCCACGGCCGCGGGTAAGACCGTGACGGTCGATTCCGCCGCAGTCGCCGGGGCGCTTTCGTTCGGAGCGGATGGTTATTCGCTCACCGGCTCCGGCTCGGTCGAAATCGCCGGTGCGCAGGGCGCAGCGCAGATCGTGGGGGCGGCGGGCGTGAATACCGTCTCGGTTCCCATGACGTTCAATACGCTTGTCGAAGCCCCGATTGCGGCGGGTGCCGCAGTCAATCTGGACGGCGACATTTCACATGGCGGCATCCTGAAGACGGGTGACGGCATGCTGGCTCTGCGCGGTGACAATACCTTCGATCTGGACGTCAGACTGGCGGCCGGCACGACCCTTGTCGGTTCGGACGGGGCTCTCGGTCCGGCGGAATCGGCGTGGGCCGCCCGTGTCCAAGGTGGCACTTTGGCTTTTGATGCCGACGGCAACATTAACCTTGCGCGTCCCGTCACGTTTGATACCTCGGCCATGGTGGTCATCGACGCACGGACGAATGCGACGGCTACGCTTGACGTCACGGCTGGCGGCAAGCTCGTGAAACGCGGCGCAGGCACGCTTACGGTTCCGCTTACGCAGAACATCGTGTGGGACACATCGAATCTGACCGGCGGACAGGACTACACGGAAGAGGTTTCGTTCAATGCGGACGGGACCGCGACAGTCACGAAGGCCCATCCGATCATGATCGTCGAGGGCGGCCTCGTTATCAGATCGGCGGACGGAACGCCGAAGACCCTCACCACAAGGGGCAACCTGATCATCGGCGAGAAATGCACGACAGCAACGACATCTCCCGAGTTGACGCTTGACGGCGTGCAACTGATAACGCCGTTGGAAACGACGTTCGGCATCGGTTACTGCAACGGTTCGGAGTGGAATGCAAACACGCTTTATCCGAAGCTCACGCTCGTGAACGGCGCTTCGGTCAAGACGCACAACTTCACGCTCGGTAACCGCTGCCGCTCGGGAGCCGTACCGACGTTGGCGATGACGAACGCGACGATAACGACAACGTATGCGCTCTACCTTAACGGCGGAGCAAACGGATCCGAAAAGACGGTTGTGCGGGCTAAGGACTCGACCCTGCTCATTTCGACTTCGAGCGGGAAGCTGCACTATTACGGCGCGGCTGACCACGACTTCGACAACTGCATGATCGACACCACCCCGTCTGGCGGCTTCGAACTCGTATTCAGCTATGGCTACAACAGCATCTATCCGAGCGGTGAGGTCCGTTTCCGTAACGGATCCGTGTTCAGGGCAAAGTCTGTAAACATGAATGGCGTTTACACTACTGGCGACGGACTTCCTTTCTTGCGCAAGCCGTTTACGCTCGTCTTCGACAACGCGACGTGGGATTACGGTGCCTCCGATATCACGATCACGTCGACGGTCGGCGCCGAGACGAATCTCTTTATCCGGACGACCGGCGGCGGTATCAAGCTTAACACGCCGTCCGGCACGATGTTTGCGACAGATTCGAAGGTGATTGGCGACGGTGGCATCGCAAAGACCGGCGCGGGTACGCTCAAGTTCGGCAACGGTTCGTATGCCTTCACGGGAACGTGTGACATCGAGGAGGGCACGGTCAATCTTTCCGTGGCGGGTATGGTCACGAATGCCGTCTTCGGCGGTTCCGGCACCGTTTCCGGCGGCACGCTCCGGGACACGACGATCATCGCGACGATTGCCGAGAACGGCACGGTTGCCGCGACACCGCTCTTTGAAAATTGTGCGTTCGTCGGCAGAACGGATGTCGATCTTGGCCGGAGCGAGAATCCGCTTGTCCGTCCCTATCCGCAGGATGTCGTCGTCGCGCACTACACGGGGACAGTGCCGGACGTTTCACGCTGGCGTGTGACGGGTACAGGCGTAACTAACCTGCGCGGCACCTTCACGGCCGAAGGCGGCGTGATTCGTATGAGCCTGAACCATTCAGGTTTCACAATCACCATTAAGTAACAACATGAAGACACTTGTTTTAATAGCGGTTTCGGTAGCAGCGTTTGGATTGTTCGCTGCGGAGGACATCTGTTTCGCAGCCGGCAAATGGGATCAGAAGGCGTGGTGGAATGTCGCGAACCCACGCTGGAATTATCGTCATGGCTTCGAACAGGCGGAGGACTGTATCCTGAACGAATGTCCGGGGACGAAGATAGCGGACTGGTATTCCGCCATGGTGATGACGAACCGTTTCTCCGAAGCCGTCAGTATTTCGGCGCGGATGAGCTTTGACGACAGGTTCGCCCCGGGTATTCTAATTGCTCCAGAACTTGTTGATGGACCGACCGGGAAGGAACTGCGCGATCATTTCGAAATCATCCTGTTCGACGGCGGCATCAATGTCTGGCGATACAAGTGGACCGAGACGGGGTTTGTCATCACCAAACCCGCGTTTGTCGTGACTCCGTTCGCGCCGCGCACGCCGTTGACGGTCACGGTGACGATCAAGGAGCGTAACGTCGTCGGCGGTGGCAAGACTCGCCAGATGACGGTCACCTGCGGCAGTTGCCAGTTCGGGTTCCGTTCAGATGATCTGCCGGCGTCGTTCTACGCCGGTATCAACGGCAACGAGGGGCGCTGCAGGTTCTACTCGTTCGGTGTGGGTGACTGATACTGATGGATGTGTGAGGACTTTGGGAAACGCTCGAATAAAAGGAGGACACGACATGGCTAAGAAAAACGTGATGGTGACGTTAATGTTATCTTTGACGATGGTTGTCGGTTTGCAGGCAACCGCGAAAACGGTTGCCTGGTACCGGTTTGAAGAAGCCCCGTCCGGAACGCGCACGACCGCCGACTCGGTGATCGTCAACAGCGTCGATCCGACGAAATTGCCGGGTCACGCCAAAGTGCAGACGCCGATTCTGTGGAGCGGCGCGCAGCAGCTTACGACGCCGGAATCGCTGATGCCGCTTTATACGGGGACCTTCAACAGTGACCTGAAGGTCGTTGATCCTGTGAGTGGCGAGATTTACGAGAACAACGGTGCGCTTTTCTTCGCGTCTGCCGATACAAGCAATCACGAGTCGGCCGGCTCGACGGTGCTGATCGACAACGATGCGGCGTTGCACCTCAAGTCGATGACGATTGAGTTCTTCGTGAAGATTCCCGCCGGGACGCACAGCGTCGACCGGTATCTCCTCGCCCAGCGCAGTTCGAACAATAGTGTTTTCACCTGGAACGTCATGTATAAGAACGAGCTTGTCTACGCTGAAATCGACGCGAATGGTACGCGCTACACGGTTTACGATGCCTATTCGCATGTGAATGACGGCAAGTGGCATCATATCGCGATTACGATCGATGACGATTCCAAGACGTTCAGCCTTTATGTGGACTATCAGATCCAGACTTGGTGCATGCAGAAAACCTACACGGGCGATATTTGCTACGATAACGCCCAGCCGCTGGCCCTGGGGCCTCACATCCAGTGTTATTATGGCATTATCGAACACACGCTAGACGAACTCCGCATTTCCGACAGGGTGCTGGGAGTCGGTGAATTTCTCCGCGCAAGGCCGATTGCGGCACCTTCAGCCGCGTCGACGCCGGAAACTCTTTTCCTGCTCGATTTCGATGGTGGCACAACATATACCGTCTACACGGACTTTGCGAAGGAGATCACCAATGCGCCCCCAGCCTATAGGAACAAGTCATGGCCGTCATCCGTCTGGGCGGAATACTTCGCGACGACCTACACGAAATCGTCCGTGACCTCTTCTGTGCCGGTGCAGCTCGTGGGCGATGTCGCCACGGCGTTGGTCAGGTCAAGCCTTGCGGGCACGAACTTCGTCACCAACGCTGTCTCGTGCCTCACCTCGGCTGATGCGACGACCAACGACTGGGCTGACAGCGTCGTCCTGCCTAAGGCGATCACGCGCGACATGGTTTTTGGCGACGACGTGACGATCGAGGTCTCCTTCAAGCTGCCCTCTGCTGGCGACATCGCTTCGTCTTCTGGCGGCCCGCATCTTTTCTGCATGCTGGGAGGATTCCAGATTCTGATCCCCGGCAACGCCGCCACTTGGGAAAAGGGTATGCTCTCCGCCTTTGTCGGATCCACCCAACTCACGGGTAACTGGGTGAATCATCCGCAGTTCATCCCCCGGAACGTGCGCGATGACCAGTGGCACCATCTGGCACTCTCCTACGATAAGACGGCGAACCGCGCCGATCTCTATCTCGACGGTGTCTGGCGTCTCGGGGCGGATAACATCGTGTTCCCCGATGTCGGGAGTATGTGGTATCTCTACCGCCGAGAGTTGATGCTCGGCGGATCTTACTATGATGAACGTTACGTGCTCAACATGCACTACGACAACCTGCGCATCACGCGCGGCGTCTTGAAACCCTACCAGTTCCTGACATCCCGGGCGGTCGAGTGTGGTGCCGTGCTCGGCTGGGCGAGCTATGACGACACCTTCGCGCTTACGCCTTACGCTGACTTCTTCGCGACACCCGCGGCGGCGGCGTTCACAACGGGAGGGGTGGCGCCTGTTTTGGACTCAGACCGTCCGGCGCGGACGATTTTCGACGGGAAACATGGCGAACCCGTTCGCACTGCGAATGCGGGGTCGATCCGCTTCAATGGTAGCATGCTGACCTATCCGGGACATGACCTCGTTGCCGACCAAGCGGACGTGACGGTCGAGTTCTTCCTCAAGTCGGCGGCCCCGGTTGCGGGGGCGGGAATCGTGCGGCTCAACCGCGCGTCCGAGAACGAGGCGGGCGATATCTCATGGGCGCTTTCCTTTGCGGATGCCTCCGGCAATCTGGCAGTTGCCGTCGACACCGACACCCAAACCGGACAATCGCACACGTTCGGCGGCGCGTTCGGGGATGGTGCTTGGCACCATGTCGCGGTGACCTTCGCCGCAGACGGCGATGATACGCTGGTTACGGTTTATCGCGATTACCAGAGTATCGGTTCGTACACCTTCACCGGTAACATGATGTGCCGCTTCAAAGAAATGAACCTGATGCTCGGCGCAGGTGCCGTTGATGTCGGCTTCGATGGCTGGATCGACGAACTGCGTATCACGCCGGGAACGCTTGCTGTCGAAGATTTCCTCTGGCTCAAGCGCAAGGGGTTTACACTCTTGTTCAAATAAACGGTGACAGAGAGTGCTCTGGACGGCTTTACCGTTCGAGGAAATTGCGAATTGTAACATGAAACCACGCATTCGTTTGTCTCTGTTGTTATTGTCGGCGATTATTGTCGCGACGGCATCCGCAGTTAATTCCGATGGCGTTCTCGGCCGCAAGTCCACATGGTGTCCGGACACGGTGGCGGATCTGCCGTCCAAGATCATCTGCGAAGGCCGTTACAAGTGGCATCTGCAGGGGGTCGATTCCGATGGACAGTTCCTCTACTGGTCATTCAGCGACCGGGTGGTGAAATCAGACAAGTTGGGCAGGCGTGTCGCGGTGTCCGCAATCGACAAGCTCCATTACGGCGACCTTTGTGTGGTGGATGGCGTCGTCTATGTTGCTTTCAACGGCGGTGAGTTCAACAAGGAGACCGGCGCCCTCAACAGGGTGCTGGCGTTCAAAGCGTCCGATCTCAGCCGTTGCGGCGAATGGGACATTCCCGAGGTCGTACACGGCTGCGGAGGTATCACGTTCGCGGACGGATGTTTCTACGTGGTCGGGGGGCTGCCGCCGAACCACGTCAAAAACTACGTCTACCGCTACACGAAGGACTTTAAATTCGACCGGCGCATTGATCTGGACACCGGCTACACGATGCTCGGAATCCAGACGATCAATTTTATGCATGACGAATTTCTCGTGGGCATCTATCCCGATCGGCACGACCCAGAGATCGGGCTCCTGCGTTTTTCCAAAGATTTTTCCGACTTCGAGCGGCTCAGCATCGGTGCATGGGTTGGCGCGGTGGAAATCGACGGAAAGTTTTATCAGGCGCGCGACGAGGCGAACGGCCCCGAGGGAACCAACCGCGAAACCGGCGTCCTTTATCTGGCGTCTTTTCCGAAAAAGCCGTCGGAGCCGTTCACAGGCGGACTTTGGAAGACCTTCACCTATCCCGAGCCGGATACGAAGCCGATCCTTTTCAGCGGCTGGAGCAGGTCCGAAAACGCGAAGGCGGCAGATTACGGGATATTCCTTGATGTCGGATTCGCCGACGGCACCTGGTATTGGGACGCCGCCGCCGATTTTCCAGGCGGCACCCATACCTGGCGGCGCGCGGCCGGCGTGTTCGTTCCGGAGAAGCCGGTCAAGGAAGTGAAGTTCTACGCATTACTCCGCCACGGCGTTGGCAAGGCGGAATTCCGCAATCTCAAACTCGAACGCCGCGAAAGCGCCCCCGGTGGCGAAATCATCGTGGAGAATGTGCGCTCGGACTTTCCGTATTCCGATGGCGAGGCAGTACACGAAATCCGGCTGGACGGACGCAAGGTGACGGAACGCGATTATGTACGTCCCGCGTCCATAGGTGCCCCGCGTGTGGCGAGAGATTTCCCCGCCGGGAAAGCGGTCGTGTGGACCGCAAGTTCGATGCGTAAGGTGACACCGCTCACGTTTCCGTCTACAGCAGAAATGACGGAGAAGAACCGCCGAATTGATCTGGAGCTCGCCGGTAACGAACGGGAATCGGCACAGATACTCGTTTCCGCAGGTAAAGGCGGTGCTTGGAAGAGTGGCACATTGAAAATCGGCACGCTCACGGACAAATCGGGAAGGGAGTTCCGCGGCGAAATCAAGTGGGAACGCGTCGGTTACGTAACGCGCGGACACGAGGGGCTCATACACCCCGGCTCGCCTGATCCCGCAGAGCGCTGGATTCCGGATCCGCTCCTGCCAGCGGCACCGTTCAAGGTCCGAGAGAACGCGACTCAGGGGCTGTGGCTTACAGTCTATGCCGCGCCGGACGCGACACCCGGCCTTTACTGCGGAATCGTCGAGGTCAGGGAAAATGGCGATACGATGGCCAGCATTCCGCTTTCGATCAAAGTCTGTCCGTTCGCCCTGCCGCGTACTTTCGGAACGCTCAACTCGTTCACGGTGATGGATTCCTTCACGCGGGCGCAGTATCCGGATTGTTTTGAAAAGATGAAGCGACAGAGTTGGGACGTGATGCTGGATCACAGGCTTAATCCGGACAATATCTCGCGCACAACGCCGCCGGATGTCGAGCACCTCAAGTACGCCGTCAAGCGCGGACTCAATCTCTTCAACATCCTCAACGTTGTTTCGGAACCGAAAGATCCGAACGTGAAGATTGTCTACGAGGAGACCGCTGAAACGTATGCGGATCCTAAATTTTACGAGGCCTTCGCGCAGCGCCTGAAACCATACGTCGAGGAGTACAGAAAAGCCGGACTTCTCAAGTACGCCTACGTCTATGGTTTTGACGAGCGCGAAAGTGATTGCTTCCCATGGATCGCCGATATCTACCGCAAGTACAAACGCGATTTTCCAGATGTGCCGCTCCTTTCTGTTGCACGCGCCTATGAGTTTGCGGTCAACGGGAAGGCGGACGAGAAATACGCCTATGATGCTGATTGGTGTTGCCCGAACATCAGGTCCTACCAGCCCGAATTCTCCGCCCGGATGCGCGAAAAGGGAAGGAAGGTGTGGTGGTATTCGACAGTCGCGCCATTTTACCCCGGACCGAACTTCGATTCGCTCGAGTCAGTCCCGCTTGAGGGCCGCATGCTCGTCGGATTCATGACGGATTGGCGCGGGGCAGACGGCTTCCTCTACTGGCACGTCAACTACTGGCCGAACAATGCGAAGTGTCTCGATGAGAGCGACACTTTCTTCCCCGATTGGCCGACGTACACGCCGCGCAGCCGATATTCGAGCGGCGGTGGCGTTCTGCTCTATCCCGGCGCGGAGCATGTACTGCCCTCCATCCGCTTCGCGATGGTTCGCGACGGAGTCGAAGACCGCGAATGGACGAAGCTCGCGATGGCGCGTAGCGGTGAAGACAGAACCCGGGCTGTCCTTACCGAAGCGGTGCGCTCGGTGGAAGATTATGAACGCGATCCGGAGAAGCTCTTAAAAATCCGCTCGAAGATAGGAGCGCTCATTTCGGAAGGGAAGCCGAAGTGAAGGTGTTGTGCGCCCGTGAGTCGCGTCACATCATCACACAAAACAGCACCGCAAAAAAATGGCAGAGCGTGCCGGCGAGCACGCAGAGGTGCCACACCGCATGATGAAAAGGCATCAGGCGCCATAGATAGAAGATCACGCCTAGGGTATAACACAGGCCGCCGATCAGCAGCCAGAGTAAACCGGCGGTCGGCAACGTGGCCATCAGGGGCTTGATCGCAAAGACGATGATCCAGCCCATGCCGACATAGGCGAGGGTCGAGACCAGCCGCAACCGCCCGGTGAAGAAGACCTTGAAAACGATGCCCATGATCGTCAGTCCCCAGACAATGCCGAAGATCGTCCAGGCGATAACCGGATATTCAGGCCGTAACGTGACCAGTGTGAAGGGCGTGTAGGAGCCCGCGATCAGGATGTAGATCGCCATGTGGTCGCACACCTTCAGCACCTGTTTGGTGCGCGGGTGCGTGATCGCATGGTAGGCCGACGAGACGGTGTAGAGGAGGATGATGGAGAAGCCGAACAGCGCAGCGCTGACCACTTTCCACGCCACCTGCTCGCCGCTCTGAACCCCGAACACCACCATCAGTGCCAGCATGGCCGCGCCCAAGTGGCTGCCCAGCGCATGAATCGCGCTGTGCGCCACCTCTTCGGATATCGTGTAGCGTCTGGGGGTCGAGTGGGTCATGAAGAAGAATCAGACAGATCGGACGGATCGGACGGATCAGGTTTTATCAGCCAGAAACGCATTGATCGCGGCGGCGGCGCGGCGGCCTTCGCCCATGGCGAGGATCACGGTGGCCGCGCCGAGCACGATATCACCGCCGGCATAAATGCCGTCGATCGAGCTTTTGCCGTTCTCGTCCACGATGATGTTGCCCCATTTGTTGACGGCCAGCCCTTCGGTGGTCTGGCTGATCAGCGGGTTGGAGTCGTTGCCGATAGCCACGATCACAGTGTCCACCTCCATCTGGAATTCGCTGCCGGAGATCGGCACGGGGCGACGGCGGCCGGAGGCGTCGGGCTCGCCCAGCTCGTAGCGCAGGCACTCCATGCCGGTGACGCGATCCTGCACGTCGCCGAGAATGCGCACGGCGTTCTGCAGCATGTGGAAGACCACGCCCTCCTCGCGGGCGTGGGCGACCTCCTCGACGCGCGCGGGCATCTCCTTC
>Ga0208694_1000312_pt1 | contig 74748 bp, 72 predicted proteins | sample AD_UKC078_MetaG_FD_184442 | JGI IMG/M metagenome (GOLD analysis project Ga0208694, IMG submission 184442) | Active sludge microbial communities of municipal wastewater-treating anaerobic digesters from USA - AD_UKC078_MetaG (SPAdes) (version 2) | ecosystem: Engineered > Bioreactor > Anaerobic >...
AAATAATAAGCTGAAAAGAAATATAAAAAGGGGGGAGTTTGTCCCCCTTTACCGTTTTATTCTTCACTCCACTCATCAAGCTTCTTCATGACTTCATCATATGTTCTTTGAGAAATGTCCGGCAGCTTGCCCCCAAGAGCTTTCTCTGCTTCCTTGAAGCCCTGGATAATAGCATTTTTTAACTCGCCGATCCTGTTTTTGTCATTGCCGGAAACTTCCTTTGCAAAGGCAACTATTCTTTCGCTGACTGCCTTAACTCCCAATTCTCCGTCTTCGGAAACTGCCTGTGCGGCTGCAGCTCTGGTTTCCTCGTCCACAAGCAGGACATCTTTTCCTTCCAGTAAATCCTCCAGCTTTTTACCTTGCTTCGAAATGAGTTTTTCAACAAGCTTCCGCAATGTTTCGTAAGATTTTTGCGATTCTTTCCAAAGCCTGTTAATCTCTTTTATGTCCATGTTTTTTGCATTCGGTTTGGTATAAGTAGGTTTTTTTTCGACAGGCTTACTTAAATCCAGAATTACTGCTTGATCTTCTTTTGCTTTAGTATTCTCAACCTGCCTATTGTCATGTTTTTCTTTTGCCTCGTAATTTTGATTAACTGCAGGACTTCCTTTAATACTGTTAATCATTATATTCCCTCCTTGGTAAATAAATTTACATCCTTATGATATATATATAGGATGAATATAGAGAAGATATGAGAAATTTAATAAAAATTGCTGCTTATACTTGACAATAATATCACAATATCGTAATATTAGAATATAGCAATATAGACGGAGGTGACTTAATGGAAGATGTAAAAAAGTATGAAGGTATTGCAGAAATATTGAAATCCATGGCCCATCCCGTAAGGATATGCATTATAAAGGGGCTTATGGAAAAAAAGTGCAACGTAACACATATGCAGGAATGCCTGGAGCTTCCGCAGTCCACTGTATCCCAGCATCTGGGTGTTCTGAGGGCAAAGGGAATAATAAAGGGAGAAAGAAACGGACTGGAGATAACCTACAGTGTAGTAAATGAAGATGTGAAAAAAATCATCAATGCAATATTTGATTAAATTTAAGGAGGTAAACCATGGCTGATAACAAACTAATTGTAATAGGTGCAGTTGCAGCAGGTACAAAGGCGGCTTCAAAGGCAAAGAGGGACAATCCCAATTTGGAGGTTAAGGTCTTTACTAAAGAAAGATATATTTCTTATGCCGGATGCGGCCTGCCATATTATATAGGCGGAATTATAAGGGATAAGCAGGAGCTGCTTGTCAGGTCCCCCGAGGATTTTAAAAGAGAGCAGGGAATAGACATATTCACTGAGCACGAGGTAAAGAAGATAGATGCATCCGGGAAAAAGGTAATTGTTGAGGACCTTAAAAGCGGGGATATAAGGGAGTACTCCTATGACAAACTGATAATAGCCACCGGAGCTTCCCCGATTGTACCGCCCCTGGAAAACATAAATCTTGCCAACATATTTACACTCAGGAGCGTATCCGATGCATTTGCAGTAAGAGAACTGCTTGACTCAGGAGCCGCAAAAAAGGCGGTAATAGTCGGCGGCGGCTTTATCGGCCTGGAGACGGCCGAGAACCTGAGAAACAGGGGCATGGATGTTACTATTGTTGAGCTTGTACCTCACATACTGCCTCCTTTTGATGAAGAGATGGCGTTATATGCACAGAACCATATGATAGACCGGGGAGTCAGGATACTGACCGGAGAAAAAGTCACCGGCTTTGAGGGCAGCGATGGGAAAGTCACCGCTGTTAAAACCTCGGCAGGGGATATTGAAGCCGATATGGTGATATTGTCTATCGGAGTAAGGCCAAACACGGGTATTGCCGTTGAAGCAGGCATAGAGACGGGCGCAGCCGGGGCAATCAAGGTGAACAAATATATGGAAACGAATATCAAGGATATATATGCAGCGGGAGACTGCGCTGAGAATACGAATCTGATTACCGGAAAGCCTGCATGGTATCCTATGGGTTCTACGGCAAACAAAACCGGAAGGATAGCAGGGCATAATGCGGCACTTGAGAAGCAGGAGGAAGCTCTGAAGGAAAGCCTGGAGGGAGTGCTTGGAACAACAATTGTCAGGTTGTTTGAAGTTAATGCCGCAAAGACGGGGCTTTCGGAAAAAGATGCACTAAAGGAAGGCTATGAGGCTGAAACGGTACTTGTTCCGGCAAATGACACAGCTCATTATTTCCCGGGCTATAGGATGATAAATACTAAGCTTGTAGTGGAAAAAAGTACTCATAAGGTGCTTGGAGCACAGATAGTAGGAGAGGGTATAGTTGATAAGCCCATAGATACTATTGCTGCGGCAATAACTATGGGAGCAAGGGCAGAAGACCTGGCAAAGCTGGACCTTGCTTACGCACCGCCTTTTTCTATGGCAGTAGGTTCGACGATTCTGTCTGCCAATGTCATGCTGAACAAGCTGAATAAAAGGATGGAGTCCGTTAAAGCACCGGTTCTGCCGGACATGCTGGAGAAGGGCGGAATCAATGTGCTTGATGTGAGAGAAGAGGAGGAATTCTTCATATCTTCAATTCCGGGTTCAAAGAACATTCCTATGGGTGAGCTTGAAGTTAGATTAGGAGAGATTGATAAAAATAAAGAAACGATAATTTTAGTATGCAGGATAGGTAATAGAGCATATATGTCATATCTCAAGCTTAAGAATCTTGGTTTTACAAATTTGAAAGTTCTGGAAGGCGGAATTTGCGCTTATCCGTATAAGTTGGAATAAAGGAGGAGATACAAATGGCTGAAAAATACATTAATGCAAGGGGGCTTCAATGCCCGGGGCCTGTAGTTGAGCTTTTCAAGGTTGCAAAGGTATCTGAAAAAGGTGATTTGATTACAATAGAGGTTACCGACATGGCTTTCAAGAAAGATATTGCGGTCTGGTGCAGAAAGACCAATAATGAGCTGGTTAGTCTTTGCGAAGGGGAAGGAACACTCAAAGCAGTGATACGGAAAGGGTAAGGTACGATTATGAGCAGGAAAACAATGATAATGTTCAGCGGGGATCTGGATAAAGCCATGGCAGGGCTTATTATTGCCAACGGTGCTGCTGCCATGGGTGATGAGGTGACAATGTTTTTCACCTTCTGGGGCCTGAATATTTTGAGGAAAGCGCAGAAGATTAAAGTGAGGAAGTCCTTTATGGAAAAGATGTTCGGATTTATGATGCCCAGGGGAGCTGACAAGCTGGGGCTCTCAAAGATGAATATGGGCGGTATGGGCACATTAATGATGAAGGGTATAATGAGAAAGAAGAGAGTAAGCAGCCTCCCTGAGCTTATTGAGAGTGCACAGGACTTGGGTGTGAAGTTCATAGCCTGCACCATGTCTATGGACGTAATGGGTATAAAGCCGGAGGAACTGATTGACGGAGTGGAATTTGCAGGGGTCGCCACGTACCTGGGAGAAGCGGATGAGGCAAACGTTAACTTGTTTATTTAATTTCCATATACTCCCCTGTATTTTGGCTCCAGCATAGCCGCAATCTTTTTCATTGAGTAGGCGACGCATATTTCTTCCCAATCTTCAGCCCCGGGGTGTTCATTCTTCCCGGGAAGGGTAAAAGGCTCCCCAATTTTGACTATGACTCCGGCCTTGCGGAGCTTTTCACTGCCCATGTCGTTGTCGTTAATGGGAAGAACTATTTCAGTTCCTTCCAGGGCAATGGGCACTACGGGCACCTTTGCCAGCTTTACCAGGAGGATGAAACCCTTCTTTACTTTTATAAGGGAGCCTGTCCTGCTGCGGGTACCCTCGGGGAAAATGACAATTGAGCCTCCGGAGCCGAGATGCTTCAGGGCAGATTTCACAGCACTTTTGTCGGGGCTGCCCGGAGTAATGGGTATATGGTTTATGCTTTTAAGGAAAAAGCGTGTGAAAGGATTTTTTTCCAGCTTGACTCCTGCCATGAAAGCAGCCGAATTGTTTTTCAGCAGGCTGTTCAGCACGACGCCGTCAATATTGCTCAGATGATTTGATATATATATTGTTGGTTTGTCTTCTCTTTCAGCTAATATTTCTTTGCCGTGGATCTCCAGTTCCGCATACTTTGACAATAAAAAACCGGTGATTATTCTTCCCAGCAAGCGGATTATGGACTCGGGCAAAAGATTTATCAACGGCAGGATAAGCTTTAACACTTTCATATGTTACTCCCGGTCCGCAAACTCAATGTCTGATGACCATTAAATAAGCGGTATTTATTATTGTTCCATGCGCGTTTTCAGCGAAGCTGAAATACTCGCGCGGCAATTAAATAAGAAATATAATACGCGTTTGCGCATATTATATCACATTATATATAAAATGATAAGAACCCCGAATTAAGCGGGTTCTTATCATTTGCCGGATTTTTCCGCCTTTTTTTCTATCTCATCAACAAGCTTCAGCAGGACTTCGGATTTTGCTTCAACAATCATATCATTTTTTGCGATAACGGCATTTTTCAAATCGGCAAAGGCAAATTCAAACTTGCTGACAATTTCAGCGTTTTCACTTTTGAGCTTCGGCCTGGCTGTCATCCATATATTTTCAAAGTACAGAAGTACATCATTTGCACCGGTGAAATTTTGCTTTTCACTCAGCAGCATTATTTTCTTTGCCGCGAACCTAAGCCTGTCGAGGTCGGGGGGAACCTTTGACTCGTAGAGCATGTAGAAATCCGGCAGGTATTTATATAGTTGATTTATTTCCAGCAAGCTCAGATAGGCATCCTGGGCTTCAACCGTTTTGGTCAGATTGTTAAGTGCCGATTCAAAGTCGTTAATGGTTGTTTGCATCGCAAAATCAGATATTGCTTTTGCTTCATAACTGTTCCAGGCACTATGCAGTTCCAATACATCTTTCTTAATGCTTTCAAATTTTTTGTATTTTTCCTGCTCCAGTTTCATCTTCATCTGTTCGGGAGTGAGCTTAGGGGCTTGAGCCTGCTGCTTCTGCTGCTCGCCGCCGCTTTCACTGCCGCCGCTGCTGCCTTCGCCGCCTCCGCCCTGTTCACCGGACTGGCCTCCTTGCTCCCCTTCCTGCTTCTTGCCCTCTTCGGAAGCTTGCTTCTCAATTTTTTCCTGCTGCATGAACATTGGCTTTTTGTTTTCCTCATGTATTGCCTCAAGGGCTTTTTCCACTTTTTTTATGCTGTCCTTAAGCTTATCCAGTTCATCAGGAGGCTTTTTTTCTTCCGCTTCTTTCTGCGCCTTCTCCAAATCCGGCTTCTTCTGGGGGGAACATGAAGCAAAGCTTAATAAGGACAATAAAATAAGTATCGGAAGTATTATTCTATATAAAGGCTTTATCGTATTCAAAGAAATCACCTCTTTAACTTTATTATTCCTTAATTATTCTTTAATATAATTTAAGAAGCGGTTTTGAGTCCTTAATGACAACTAAATATCTTTCCATTTATGGAATACAACTGAAAATTTTTTTGAGGACACTGGTGGGACACGGGGACGTTTCTCCTGGGACACGGGGACGTTTCTCCTGTCCCGCTGAAGGCGGGACAGGAGAAACGTCCCCGTGTCCCAGGAGAAACGTCCCCGTGTCCTCTTGTTATATGAGGATTCTATTTGTTATAATAATTGTAATGATCGAATAACAGAGGAGAAAACATATGAAGACTATCGGGATAATAGGCGGAATGGGGCCGCTGGCTGCCGCCAGGCTGTTTGAACGGATTGTAATTCTTACAAAAGCCGGCTGTGATAATGAACATATTCCAATAATAATTGACAATAATACAAATATACCCGACAGGACAGAAGCCATACTGAACAATGGGGATAATCCGGCCTATGAGCTGGTCAGATCCGCACTGAGGCTTGAACTTATGGGGGCGGATGCTATAGTAATGGCCTGTAATACCGCGCACTATTTTTATGAAGAGATTATCAAGTTTGTCAAGGTTCCTGTTATAAACATGGTGGAGGAGACTGCCAAATATATTATTAAAAGCAATCCGGCCGTAAAGTGTGCGGGTTTGCTTGCCACAGAAGGCACCTGCAAGTCGGGGATATACCGGAAGGTATTTGAAAAACACGGATTGAATCTGCTGGTGCCTGAAGCAGAAGAACAGCAGCACATAACAGAATTGATCTATGACATAAAAAGAAGCAGGGAGGATATAAATCCGGAGAATACAATCAGAGTAGTGTCTGCTCTGAGAAAAAGAGGTGCCGAAGTGATAATCCTTGGTTGTACAGAGCTTCCCATAGCCTTTGGCATGTTTGACATATGCAGCGGCTATGTAGACTCTCTGGAGGTTCTGGCAATGAGCGCAATAGCCTTTGCAGGGAAGGACATCAGATATGAGAAAATAAATAAGGGTTTGAAGTGATGCATATGAAAACAGCAAGAGTGGTTTTTGCAGTCCTGTTTATCATATTGGTGCCGCCGGTATTGCTGCTTACGGATGTGCAGATGGTGGCTTATGACAGGGATTACTACAGGGCTGAATACGATAAATACAGCATCCCCGGGCATATTGGCATGAGCATGGATAATCTTATGGAGGCAACGGAGAAGCTTCTTTTATACCTCGACAACAAAAGGGATGATTTGAATTTCAAAGCCTCATTTAACCATGGCGAGGAAGAATTCTTCAGCCCCAGGGATAAGCTGCATATGATTGATGTCAGGGGACTTTTTGTCAGGGGGCGCTTATTCAGAGATATTTCGCTGATTTATATTGCGGTATTCATTATGCTCTTGTTCAGGGGAAAGCCTTTCAGGAACCAACTAAGGAAGCTTGCCCGTCATGGCATTGCAATTTCGGCGGCAGGTATTGCTCCGGTTATAGTGCTTATAATACTGATGAAAATTGATTTTTACAAGTATTTTACGGTATTTCACGAGATATTTTTTACAAATGACCTGTGGCTGTTGGATCCGGCCGCAGACAGGCTGATAAATATTTTTCCCCAGGATTTCTTTACTGATATGGCTTTCAGCATATCATACCTGTACATTGCAGAAATGGCTGCCATACTGATTTGCAGCTTGATAGCCCTGAAGCTTGTCAAGTCCGATTAAACTATCATGGAGGTTTTATTATGAAAAGGTTGTGTTTATTGCTTGCTTTTATTATGCTGTTTACCTCAGGCTGCTTTCTGATGCCGGGAACAGAAAGGGAAAGCGTCAAGCTGTATTATGCCGTAAAGGGCAATGCCGGCTTGGATATAGAAAACAGAGAAATTGAATATAAGGATGCGAAAAGCAAATATGCAAATACCCTTGAGGAGCTGTTGAAAGGCCCTTCCGACAGCGGCAAATTCGAAACAAGCATCAGCAGGGATACAAAAGTGCTGAGTGTCAAGGTTGAAGGAGATAACCTGACAGTTGACTTTTCAAAGGAGTTCAATGTTTTTTCGGGGAGCATGCACGAAGCGGCAGTGGTATCTTCCGTAGTTGATACTATGCTGCAGTTTAATGAGCTTAAGAAAGTGAGAATACTTGTTGAAGGACAGGAACTGATTGCTCCCAGCGGAGAGCCATACGGATTCATGGAGTTCATCGATTTCAACATCGGAGATATGGCTGAAAAAGAGATTACTCTATATTTTGCCGACTCCCAGGCTATGTATGTGGTTCCGGAGAAAAGAACTGTTTTTGTGAAAAAGGACATAAGCGATGCTGAATTTTTCCGGATAGTGCTTGAGGAACTCATTAAGGGGCCCAATACCGAAAACCTGTACGGGACAATACCGGAAGGGGTCACAGTTGAATATACCGAGGTGGAAGGAGATCTTCTGAAGGTTGACTTTTCGGAGGAAATGCATACCAATCACTGGGGGGGAGCAGCAGGAGAAAGTATGACCATTAACTCCATAGTCAACACATTGACGGAATTTGAGAATATCAAAAGGATAATGCCTACAGTGGACGGAGGCCCTATGAGCATAGAGCACATGGTGGTGGAAGAACCTCTGACAAGGAATGAAAGTATGATATATAAGCCATAGGCACGGGATTACAGGAGGATTAATATTGGAGCTGCAAGATTCAGGCAGGTTGTCTATTTTCAACGGCAATCTTTTATATATGATAGTAATGATTCTGTTTGTGACAGTAGGGTATATTGCACAGCAGAGGGATTTTCATTATGGAATTCTTATAACCGAATTTCTTTTGATTGCCCTGCCTGCAATCATATATGTGAAAATAAACGGTGCCTCAGTGAAAAAAGAGCTGAGGTTCAACAGCTTGAGCCTCACTGACGCAATTCTTGTAATTGTTGCTGCCGTTGCCGCATATTTTGCGGCTGTTTTCATCAACCTGATTGCAGAAATCCTTATAAGCCTGATGGGGGATCTTATTGTACCTGATATACCCTTTGCGAAAAACCCGGGAGAGTATTTAGTGCTTCTTTTTGTTATTGCAGGTTCTGCGGGCATTTGCGAAGAAATATTGTTCAGGGGCTTCATATTGAGGTCCTATGAAAAGCTGGGAATGTGGCCGGATATAGTTTTTACGGCACTGCTTTTTTCTGTATTGCATCTTAATATTCAGAACATGGCGGCACCGTTTTTTCTGGGTATAATACTTGGTTTTGTGGTATACAAGACGAATTCCATTTATGCGGGAATGCTCGGGCATTTCATCAACAATGCGGTTTCGGTTACCTGGGGCTATGTAATTATGAACCTGCCCTTTTATGAGAGCATGGATATTGAACAGCTTCAGGGAGGCATGACCACACAATCCCTAATAGGCGCCTCAATTATTTTCGGGCTCATATTGCCCATTGCGGGTACAATTCTGGCAATTTGCCTGAAGGCGATAAAGGACAGGCACCCGGAAGCGGCCTCCCCGAGGCCTGATGAAAGCTTCGTAAGTACTATGGGAAACATAAGGCTGTCCTGGCCTTTATTAGTATCTCTTTTAATATTCATCGGAATGATGATTATGGAAATTCTGCTTATTACAAATGGAAGAAGACCAATAAATTTCTAAAAAAGGAATGATGAAAAATGATGGATGCAGCTGTTATCGGAGGCGGGCCTGCCGGCCTTTCCGCCGCATTGAACCTAAAAATAAGAAACAAGAGCCTTGTATTTCTCGGAGGCAGTGAAAATGTAACAGGCCTTATGAAAGCGCCTCAGATAGACAACTATCCCGGCCTGAAAGGCATAAGCGGAGCGGAGCTTGTTAAGAGCTTCCGGGACCATGCAATTTCAATGGGAGTGGAAATAAAAAAGGAAAAAGCATATAACATACTTGACATGGGAGATTATTTCTCAATAAATGCCGGAAATGAATTCTATGAGGCGCGGTCAGTCATTATTGCCACAGGACGTGAAAAAGCAAAGTACCTTGAGGGAGAGAAGGAATACCTGGGAAAAGGGATAGGTTATTGCGCCACCTGCGACGGCCCGTTATACAGGAACAAGTCGATAGCTATAATTTCAGAGAATGAAGAAGGGGAAGAAGAAGCTAATTTTCTTTCCGAGATTTGCTCCGAGGTATTCTATATACCTTCTTATAATACGGAGCCGAAGCTTAAGGACAGTATTAAGCTGCTTAAGGAAAAGGCCATAGGAATTCAAGGGGACGGAAATAAAGTCAACAAACTGACTACCGATAAAAGGGAACTTAAAGTGGATGCGGTATTCATCGTCAGGGATGTAATACCTGTAAACCAGCTTATAGAAGGATTGGAGCTTCATGAGGGCTCTATAAAGGTGGATAGGGATATGGCTGCAAGCATTAAGGGTGTTTTTGCCTGCGGGGATTGTACCGGAAAGCCTTATCAGATTGCGAAAGCCGTGGGAGAAGGAAATGTGGCAGCCCTGAGTGCGGTGCGATATCTCGAAAAAAAATAATATTGACAGCATAAGGAAGTAATAATATAATAATACTAAGATAACATATACCCCGTATAGGTATATAATATATTGATAATTACATATAATATTAAGGGGTGAAAAAATGCTTAGTAAGAATATGGTTATAGACGATATCCTTTATAAATATCCGCAGCTTGAGACAGTATTCAAGGAACACGGAATAAAGTGCTTCGGATGAGGCGGTGCTCTGTATATGACAGTAGAGCAGGCTGCTCTCAGATATCGGATAGATCCGGAAGAACTGGTGGACGACTTGAATAAGAATTTGCAGTAGCATTGCCGTCCTTTGGGCGGCTTATCTTCTGCCGCGGCTTGATTGACACACCCCGCAAATTATTATAGAATAAACAGTGACACACAATAGAACCAATAATTCTGCGATGTAATTTTATTAATCCGGGGGTCACTTATGCTTCACAGATATGAACAGAAAGGCTTGAAAATAGTTGTGGACGTCAACAGCGGAGCGGTGCATGTCGTCGATCAGCTGACTTGGGATATATTGGACCACTATCCGGACAGTGTTGAAAATATTGTCGGAGTACTTAAGGGCAAACATGAGGAATGCAATATAAGGGAAGCATGGAACGAGGTAAGGGAGCTTGAAAGCCAAGGACTATTGAATTCCGCTGATGTATACATGGACAAGGTTCTTGAGGACAAAAAGGAAATGTATACCAAGGCCTTGTGCCTGAATGTTGCTCATGACTGCAACATGAGGTGCGGCTACTGCTTTGCAAGTACCGGAGATTATCATGAGGGACGCAGGCTGATGCCTTTTTCAGTGGCTTCAAGGGCCGTTGAATTCCTTCTTGAAAGTTCAGGGAACAGAAAAAGGCTGGAAGTGGATTTCTTCGGCGGAGAGCCTTTAATGAATTTTGATGTGGTAAAGGAGACTGTTCTTTTTGCCAGGGAAAGGGAAAAGGAGTACGGCAAGAAGATTGGCTTTACCATTACTACCAACGGAACACTGCTGGACAAGGAAACAGCTGAATTCATAAATGAGAATATGGACAACATAGTATTGAGCATAGACGGAAGGAAACAGGTAAACGACCGGATGAGAAAGTTTACCTGCGGCGCAGGCACTTACGATGATATAATGCCGAAGCTGAAAAGCTTTGTTGCCTCCAGAGGGGATAAAAGTTATTATATCAGGGGAACCTTTACCGCAAACAACCTGGATTTCTGCAGTGATGTACTGCATTTGGCCGACGAGGGTTTTAAGGAAATCTCCATTGAACCTGTTGCCGCAGAAAAAGGAAAGGCTTATGCTCTCAAGGAGGAGCACCTTCCAAGGATTTACCGGGAATATGACAGGCTTGCAGAAAAATACATAGATTATTATGAAAAAGGAAAAGGCTTCAGGTATTATCATTTCCTGATGGATCTGGACGGGGGCCCTTGCGTTTACAAGAGGGTGTCTTCCTGCGGTTCCGGGGTGGAATACTTTGCAGTTACCCCGGACGGAGAATTATATCCCTGCCATCAGTTTGTCGGCAGAAAGGAATACCTGATGGGAGACGTATGGAAGGGTGTCTCAAATAAGGAACTTCAGAAGGAGTTTTCCGGGAACACCGTTTACCATAAGGAGAAATGCAGGGAGTGCTGGGCAAGGTTTTACTGCAGCGGGGGATGCCAGGCAAATGCGGCTGCTTTCAACAATAACCTTAAGGAACCCTATGACATTGAATGCAAACTGCAGAAGAAAAGAATAGAGTGTGCTATAATGATTAAGGCATATGAAAAATTGAAAAATTAAATTTCGATGGGAGGAATTATTATGGAGAAATTTATACCGGTCAACATGTCAAACAGACATATCCATGTCACTAAGGAGCATCTTGAGATACTGTTCGGAGAAGGCCATGAGCTTACCAACATCAAGGACCTTTCGCAGCCCGGGCAGTATGCATGTGACGAAAAAGTAGATATAGTAGGACCCAAATCAACTCTTAAGGGAGTAAGAATACTGGGGCCGGTCAGACCGGATACCCAAGTGGAGATTTCCATGTTTGATGCAAGGACCATGGGAGTAGAAGGCATGGTAAGGCCTTCCGGGAAAATTCAGGGTACCCCGGGCTGCACCATTGTAGGGCCCAAGGGCAAAGTTGAATTAAAAGAGGGAGTCATAGTAGCGGCAAGGCATATACATTTGCATACAAGCGACAGCGAGAGGTTCGGCCTTAAGGACAGAGACGTTGTAAAAGTAAGAATAGGGGATGAAAGGGCATTAGTATTGGAAAACGTGATGGTAAGAGTTCATCCTACATATGCTATGGATATGCATATTGATATAGAAGAAGCAAATGCAGCCGGTATACAGAATGGTGCATTGGGAGAAATAATTCGATAAGCAATGCACATAATGGGGGAGAATAAATGAATAAGTTTGAGTTGGCCCGTTATATAGATCATACATTGTTGAAGCCTGATGCAAAAGAGGGTGACATAATTAAGCTTTGCAAGGAAGCCTTGGAATACAAGTTTGCGTCAGTATGTGTGAATGCTTCTTATGTGAAGCTGGCCTATTCATTCCTTCAGGGAACGGAGGTAAGGGTCTGCACAGTTGCAGGCTTTCCTTTGGGGGCAACAACAAAGGAGGCTAAGGCTTTTGAGGCGTCACAGGCTATTGAAAACGGAGCGGCTGAAATAGATATGGTAATTAATATCGGAGCACTGAAATCAGGCAAGCTTGATGCAGTGAAAGAGGATATCAGGGAAGTAGCCGGTGTATGCAAGGATAAGGCGCTGCTGAAGGTAATAATAGAAACCTGCCTTCTTACTGATGAAGAGAAGGTAACGGCATGCTTGCTTTCCATGGAAGCCGGTGCTGATTTTGTAAAGACTTCCACAGGCTTTTCCGTTGGCGGTGCGACAGCAGAGGATATAAAACTGATGAGAAGGACCATAGGGCCCGATATGGGTGTAAAGGCCTCGGGAGGAATAAGAAATCTGGAAAGTGCACTAAAGATGATTGAAGCGGGAGCATCCAGAATAGGAGCCAGCGCTTCTGTCAGCATAGTAAACGAATTGTAAAAAATGTGACAAGGTCACATTTTTAGACACGAGATACGAGACACGAGAAAAGTTTATTGTCATTCTGAACTTGGGTCGAATCTTAGATTCTTCACTGCGTTTAGGATGACATTTACTTTTCCCGAAACCTCCTAACCTTGCAAGCTATTAACCTAGATCACACTAGTGTGTAATTTTCTACTGCTGTTTTTAATATCAAAAGCTACATATGTTTTTTTTGCTATTATCACAATTGTAGAATATAATATTTTATATGGAAGTTAAGTATAAAGAGGTGCAGTAATATGTGTATTATACCTACAGATGCGAAGAAACCAATTGATTGGCGAAGCCTTAAGCATAAAAAATATCAAACTATATCACTAAAACCCTTTGTTAAATGGGCTGGAGGAAAGGGGCAACTTCTTACGGATATACGCAAAACATATCCTGTAGGATTGGGTGTAGACATAAAAAAATATGCTGAACCCTTTGTGGGCGGAGGCGCAGTCTTATTTGATATTTTATCTTCGTATAATCTTGATGCTATGTATATTAGTGATATTAATGCTGAACTCATTAACGCCTACCGTATGATTCGGGATGAAGGAGATGAACTTATCGGACTGTTGTCAGAGTATCAAAATGAGTTTATTCCATTGGAAGATGCTCAGCGCAAAGAATATTATTATGCCAAACGCAAACGTTTCAACGAGTTAAAAATCAACGGTGTCAGTTCAATAAATCTTGAAAGTGCAGCTGTTTTTATATTTCTTAACAGAACTTGCTTTAATGGACTATTTCGAGTCAATCGCAAAGGACTCTTTAATGTACCTATGGGAGCCTATAAGAAGCCAACTATATGCGATGCTGAAAATTTGTTGAATATTTCTTATTCACTTCAAAACGTAGAAATTATATGTGGTGATTATAGGAAGTCATCTGGTTTTATCGACAAAAGCACTTTCGTATATTTTGATCCCCCATATCGACCTCTTAACACTACTTCTAGCTTTACTTCATATACTGAAGATGGTTTTGATGACAAGGCACAACGCGAACTTGCTGAATATGTCAATCTTTTAACTAAGCGTGGAGCAAAGGTTATTGTTAGCAATTCAGACCCAAAAAACGAAAATTCGGAAGATGAATTCTTTGATGAATTATATTCATCTCATCGGATTAAGCGAGTTGAGGCATCAAGGATGATTAACAGTAATGCTGAGTCTCGAGGCAAAATTAGCGAATTACTTATCTGTAATTTTTAAGGAGGCAATATGTCAGAATTAGATGTATTTGCGAGGGGGATTGCGGAAATATGTCCTGATAATCCTGAATCGCTTACAATTGAGCAAGCACGCAATGTTGTCAAGCAAATAAATGATTTTTTATATGCCAATTATGAAGGAATAGGTTCAGTCGAAGCACTAGGAGAAGAATTTGAATTCATATCGGATTTTCATAAGTATTGGTATGAGCATCATAGAGAGATATTGAATATTGAAATAGATGAAAATGTTTGCCATGATGTTGCATCGGTGCTTCACGAGGTATATATTAGGACAGGTGGGAGAGTGTTTTTCGAGATCTATGATACTAATGGCCTATCAAATGAAGATACATGTAGAATACGTTTTCTTACAGCTAATCAAGATTTTCGTGGTTCTCGTAGTTTTAGAGAATTGGCTAGTGTTTTCCTTTCTGATAATAGTATCTTTGATGAACAAGCAATTTTCAACGACCCGGCAGATTTTGTGAGATCAATTGGTATCACGGGCCTATCTCAGAGTGATAAGCGAGTACAATTTGCAAAAAATATTAGCAAATTCCTACTGGATCGTAGTGTTCAGCCTTACAATGTTATTGATTATTACGATAGAGATGTTTTTGAACTAAGAAATGCTATTATTTGCGAACCAAATGCCGGATATGGAAATAAGAAAGCAGATATGCTTATACGTGATATGGTAGTATTGGGAGTCTGGGATAATGTGACAGGTTTCGAGAAAATCGATGTTGCAAGCGATATTAACACAATAAAGGTAGCATTAAGAACCGGCATCATAAAAGCTGCGATTCCTTTAGTTTCGAGTTTCATTGATATTTTTTGCTATCAATATGGATACGTAGATGAGCTAAATGCGCTTGCGTGGAGAAAGGTATGGGAGATATGGTGTAATGAATATCCCAATGAAGTTATAGGTAGTCCATGCTTGCTAGATTATTTTGTATATAATGTAATAGGTAAACAATTCTGTAAAGAAATTTTATGTGAATTCCAATGCGATGTGGAAAATCATACATTTAAGTGGCATTCTTCTAGAAACAGAACATGTCAGATTTGCTACACAAATGGTATCCGTAATAAGAAAGCTACACTTATAAAGAAGATACTTCCGTGTACAGATAATGATGGTAGTATTGCGATAAGAGAGACTGATTTTGTGCGTTCGAATATTGCAGACCCCAATTATGATACTTGTCCGTTTAGAGAGATTTGTATAAGTGCTGATAATATGGGGCTTGAACCTCCCAAATCCATAAGCATTAAAGGTCAAACCGGATGGATAACTGCTTACGCAAGAAAGAATCAGGGCGGCGGAGGCCTTATGTCATAAATATGATGGAGGATTTATATGGCAAGAGATTTTAATTTATGGTTTTCAAAGTTTCGAGACAGTATTTCTGATTATGGGTATTATGTTGATTTTGGAAAAGTCCATAGGAATGTGAACGGAATTAAAGTAGAATTGAATATTCTAAATTCATTAATTGGTTCAGATAATATAGAAGACGATTTTGAGGCTCTTGTTTATAAATACCCCGAAACACTTAAATGTATTCCAATATTACTTGCTGTTAGAGCCAACGAAATAAGAGCAATGGATACTGAAGGGTCATACAACTATTCTTTTCTTAGAATGAACTACTCGATAGAACAGTATAAGGTTTTTATGCATAAGACAGGATTATTTGATTTGATAAAGAATCATATTGTAAGCAATCTCTTAGACTATGTAACGGGTATTGAAACGGGGCTTGACTCAAATGGGAGAAAAAATCGTGGTGGACATCTTATGGAAGAACTCGTAGAGAGTCACATTGTGAAAAGCGGATTCATAGATGGAATAGACTATTTCAAGGAAATGAACCTCAGTGATATAGAGAGAAAATGGAGTATTAACTTATCTGCTATATCCAATCAAGGCAAAGCTGAAAAGCGCTTTGATTTTGTAGTGAAAACAGGAAACATGATTTATGGTATTGAGACTAATTTTTATAGTAGTAGTGGCTCCAAGTTGAATGAGACAGCAAGAAGTTATAAAACCCTTGCATTAGAGGCAGATACCATAGATGGCTTTACATTTGTATGGTTTACAGATGGTAAGGGTTGGAACAGTGCTCGACGCAATCTCGAAGAGACCTTTGATGTTATGAAACATTTATATAGCATTGATGATATGGAAAACGGAGTTATGGATGATTTATTTGAATAATTGGAAGCTAAGATAGCATGAGATATTTTAAGCTAATTTAAGGAGGAAGAATGGAGAATAAGATAAATAAATGGGAACCAGAAAATTTTGAATTAGAGATGAATACCGTTTGGAGTTTTCCAATACGCGGCGATTGGGCTACGCATGACGCAAAATATAGAGGAAATTGGTCTCCTTATATACCACGGAATATTATTTTAAGATATTCGCAGGAGGGAGATCTTATACTTGACCAATTTGCTGGTGGCGGAACTACGCTTGTAGAAGCGAAACTACTTAACAGAAATATAATTGGTATGGATATTAATGATGTTGCGATTGAACGCTGTCATGAAAAGTGTAACTTTGAGCGTGAAAACAGTGGACAAGTTACAATTGCAAAAGGAGATGCGCGGAAACTTGATAGTATAATCAATGAAAGCATTGATCTTATCTGCACACATCCCCCATATGCGAACATTATTCAATACAGTGATGATATTTCTGAGGATTTATCGCAATGTAAAGTCCCGGAATTTCTTGTAGAAATGAAACAGGTGGCTGTCGAGAGCTATCGTGTGCTAAAGAAGAATCGGTTTTGCGCTATACTTATGGGTGATATGCGTCAAAAAGGGCATGTTATTCCTTTGGGCTTTAAAGTAATGAATTTATTCGAGGAAGCAGGGTTCAAGACCAAAGAAATAATAATTAAGGAGCAACACAACTGCAAAGCAACCGGATATTGGAAAACCAACAGTGTGAAGTATAATTTTCTGCTACTAGCGCACGAGTATTTGTTTGTATTTAGAAAGTAACTTAATGCTTCAATAGGGTGAGAATTGATAATGACGAATAACACTGAACACAGGTCTGCTTAACGGATTCTTTCGGAATAACACGGCGTCAATTAATTATTATCGATCATTATCAATATATCGGAATATTTTTCCCTCCGTGTCTTCTGTGGATTTTAGTGTTCTTAGTGTTATACGTAAATTTACTTGTAAGGAATACCCAGCTTTTCCTCGAAACCTCGCAACCCCGCACCTCGCAGCCAGTAGAAAATTGCTGTGCAATTTTCTACTGATCCTCTTTAAACTCAATGCGGGTGACAATTTCATTGTCATCTTCGCTTTTCTTTTCAAAAATACCGGTGTACTGGGCGGTGAAGGACTTTATAAAGGAATGCAGCCAGGCTGATTTTATATTATAGAAGGCAGGGTGAAACTTTGCGAAGCCTTCGTTGATGCTGCTGTGGCCCAGTTTGTTGAAATGCCATACCAAGCCGTTATCGGACATTTCCATATAATCTATTTCAGGGACATCTATATAGAGATACTTGACAATATGGTTAATATCATTGGTATCCGATTGCATCAAAAGCTTTTTCCGCAGCTTCTTCCCCCATTTTGACCCATTTTCCTCAAAGGTTTTTTTTGCGTTCAGCACCGCACTTTCACCGAATACGTCAAAAAGGTTTATCAGGTAATTGGTAAGCCCTGCAGCCAGTGAGTTATATCTGCACATATCCTCTGAGGCATCCAAAGGCAGGCGTTTTCTTATGAATCTTTTCTTATTGCTCACAATTTTGGACAATATATTCCTATACTGATGTTCATATACGATTTTCAGTGTCTTTTCCAAATTATTTATAATTGAGAGCTTCATACTTGTGAGTTCACCATCGTTTAGCGGCGGCACAAGCTTCACCTCCTGAATGCTTTACAGAAAAATGCGATTACATCATATTATTTCAATATTGGTTCTATTTATACTTTTTGCATGCCTGACATGGATTTCATCACAAAACATCGGAAAGCACATATTATGTGTAGTAGAAAAAACTGTCTTCAGTTTTTCGTGAGCGAGAGGGGATTTGCGTGTTGAAAATAACGAACAAGAAGAGGCTGAACCTGCTCAAAGGCATTGAAAAGATGCGGAATTCCAGATTATTATCATATATATCCTTCTCCCCTATGGATGATTATGTACTGGTTCCTCTGTACAAACAGCTTTGCAGCATAGGAAAGACAGAAAGGATAGACCTTTTTCTAAACAGTTATGGAGGTGCTGTGGATACTCCCTATAAAATCGTCAACCTGATCAGGGAATTTTGTGATAACTTCAGCGTTATCATACCTTTTGTGGCAAAAAGTGCCGCTACCATGGTGGCTATCGGTGCAGATGAGATTGTGATGGGGCCTATTTCGGAACTGGGGCCCATAGACCCCCTTGTGAGGCACCCGCTGTTTACAGACTTGTGGGTTCCTGTCCAGTCCATAAGGCTATGCATAGATTTCATGGAGGAAAAGCTTGCCCAAAGCAAGGACACCAAAATCACTGCTTCAGTCCTGTATCCGATTTCAAACAAGCTTGATCCGTGGATACTCGGAGATTATGAGAAGTCTATCAAGGCCTCCTACCAGTATGCCGAAGCTCTCCTCGAAAATAATATGTTCAAGGATAACAAGGACAGGGCAAAGACGGTAACCAAAACCATGACTGAGAAATATTTCTCCCACGGCTATTGCATCAACAGGAAAGAGGCCTTGAATGATTTGGGGCTCAAAATAGTATATGCCGACGGGGATATGTGGCATTTGATATGGGCTCTGTATCTGGCATATGATGATTATATGCAGGGCAAGAATTTCATGTCGGTTATAGAAACCGTCAACGGAGTACTTGACCTTCCTAATTCGGATTAGGAAAAGAATGAGGGGCTGGAGAAACGTCCCCGTGTCTCCAGCCCCTTATTACTTGACAATTCAATCACGGTATATTTATAATCAAACAGTAAAGGATAATACTGCATATATGCAGCATAAGCAAAACAGGAGGAGAGGCTATGGATCCAATAGCTTTTGAAATATACGGGATAGCAATAAGATGGTATGGCATACTGCTTTCGGCAGGAATAATTGCAGGTATACTGCTGGCATATTATGAAGCAAAGAGGCTTGGGTACGATCCCGAGTATATAATCGACCTTGCGTTATGGTGCGTTCCGGCGGCTGTAATCGGTGCAAGGCTCTATTATGTCATATTCGAGTGGAGCTATTATAAAGGTGACATTATGAAAATAATAAACATAAGAGGAGGGGGACTGGCAATACATGGAGCTTTGATAGCTGCCGTTATTACAGGGTATGTATTCACAAGGGTGAAAAAGATATCTTTCTGGAATACTGCAGATATCACTGCACCGAGCATAATACTGGGCCAGGCCATAGGAAGGTGGGGCAACTTTGTAAATCAGGAGGCTCACGGAGAGCCGACGGATTTGCCCTGGGGCATAATGGTGGACGGAGTAAAGGTGCATCCGACCTTTTTGTATGAATCCTTGTGGAATATTTGTGTTTTTATATTCCTGCTGATATACAGAAAAAAGAAGAAGGCAGAGGGAGAAGTATTCCTGCTGTACGGGATACTGTATTCTGTGGGAAGGTTCTGGATTGAAGGCCTTAGAACGGACAGCCTGATGTTTATGGGAATGAGGCAGGCTCAGATTATCAGTGTGGTTATAATTGCGGCCTTCACTGCCTTGATTGTTTACCGGAGAAAAAAGAATAAGGATAAGGCCGGGGAGGACACTGAGGATATTGCTGAAGAATAATAACGATGCAAAAGCATAGGTCTTTTGCATCATTTTTTTAAAATTTCTCCTATTTTTTTAAAAAAGGGAGGAATTTTTATTTTTGTATAGAATATGTCAAGAAGTGGACTAAAGTGGAGCAAAGTGGTATAATGTGAATATAACGGGGCAATAAGTTTCTCCAATACTATACAAGCGGCAGGTAACGCTTTCGTTGTTCAGCAGAAGATGAACATATCTCTGCCCCGTTGAAACGCTCGGGTAGGTTTTTGCAAGTATGCAAAACTCTTATTGAAATCTTGTTATAAAGGTGGTGAGTATATGTTTATAGGCGAATACAATCATACCCTGGACCCGAAGAACAGAGTCATCATGCCTTCAAAATTCAGGGAAAAGCTTGGGGACAGCTTTGTTATGACCAAGGGTCTTGACAACTGCCTTTTCATATACTCGTCCCGGGATTGGAGCATAGTGGAGGATAAGCTTAAGAGCCTGCCTATGACAAACAAAGATGCAAGAGCCTTTGTAAGATTCTTTTTTGCGGGGGCCTGCGAATGTGACCTGGACAAGCAGGGCAGGATGGTGATACCAAATTACCTTAAGGAGCATGCCAATATAGATAAAGAGCTTGTAATTATTGGTGTCTCAACCCGAATAGAAATATGGAGCAAGGAAGAATGGAATAAATTTAACAACGATGCAAATATTAGCTATGAGGATGTGGCTGAAAAAATGTCACAGCTCGGAATATAGCGAAAAGGCATGTGAAGCAGATGGCAGTATTGGATTTCGAACATATTCCCGTGCTGTTGAATGAAACATTGGAATACCTTGATCCCAAGCCGGGAGGGATATATATTGACGGTACCCTTGGAGGGGCGGGGCACTCTTCGGAAATAGCAAAAAGGATAGTTCCCGGAGGGGTGCTGATCGGCATTGATCAGGACAGCAATGCAATTGATGCTGCAACGAGGCGCCTTGAAGCATATAAGGACAATGTAATAATTGTCCGTGACAACTTCAGGAATATAAAAACCATAGCCCTGCAAAAAGGATTTAAGGAAGTTGACGGAATACTCCTTGACATAGGGGTATCCTCCCACCAGTTGGATGAGAAGGAAAGAGGCTTCAGCTACATGCAGGACGGCCCCCTGGATATGAGGATGGATACGGAAAACGGCCTTAATGCTTCGGATATAGTGAATAATAGTTCGGAACAGGAGCTTATCCGTATACTCAGGGATTATGGGGAAGAAAAATGGGCGGTCAGGATTGCGAAGTTTATAACGGAAGAAAGAAAAAACAGCAGGATAGATACAACCTTTAAGCTGGCGGATATTATACAAAGGGCAATTCCGGCGGCGGCCCGCAGGGATGGGGGACATCCCGCCAAAAGGACATTTCAGGCCTTGAGAATAGCTGTGAATGACGAGCTTCAGGTTTTGGAAGAGGCAGTTACAAACGCAGCAAGGCTTTTGAAGCCGGGAGGAAGGCTGGTTGTAATAACCTTTCATTCCCTTGAGGACAGGATAGTAAAAAAGATATTTAACAATATGGAAAAGCCGTGCACATGCCCGCCTCAGCTGCCGGTATGTGCCTGCGGAAAAGAGCCTCTTCTCAGAGTGATTACAAAAAAACCCGTGACAGCCGGAGTGGAGGAACTGAAGACTAATACCAGGTCGAAAAGCGCTAAGCTTAGAGCGGCCGAAAGAGTAAGTTCTAAAAGGGGTTAGGGGGGAATAATAATGTTAAGAGCAGACAATACGGCATATGATTACAGCAGATATGAGCAGCTTGAAATGGAGCAAGTCCGGGAAATAGCTGCGAGCCCCCGAAAGAAGGTTCATAAGAAAGAAAAACACAAGACTCATCTGATGAGTATATTGTTTGTTTTTGGGCTGAGCATTTTTATTATATCACGCTATGCTTATATGGCGGAGATAAACTACAATATAAAAAACCTGGAAAAGGAATACAGTGCTCTGGTTAAGGAAAATACTGATTTGAATGTGCAGCTTATGAAGTCAATCAGCCTTGAGACTCTTGAAAAAAAGGCAATTGAAGAGCTGGGAATGCAGTATCCTGATATTCAAAACCAGATTGCTTATGTAAATGTCGAGATACCGGCACAGCCTGCCGGCAATGAGGCTCGTGACTTCTACAACATTGACGATTTACAGGAGAATAAATACATAGCATATACCAAAGCTGTGATAAATAATATCCTAAAAGTATTAGATTAGCTTGAGGTTGTTTCTGAAGGTGGTGTATTAATTTGTCCAGCATTAAAGTGACTATAAAAAGAAGAATTGTAATTATCTTCTTTGCTTTTTTTGTTATTTACGCGGCACTCCTGGGAAGACTGGCTTTTATACAGATAGTAAACAGTGCCGAATACCAGCAGAAAGCGGTGGAACAGTGGACAAGGGATATCCCGATAAGGTCCAAAAGGGGAATAATATACGATAGAAACTTCAAAAAGCTGGCTGTCAGCGCAACAGCATATGAAATATATGTAAGGCCTGCCATGGTCAAGGATAAAGATGCGGTTACAAATGCCCTGTCGGAAATTCTGGGGATGGATAAGGCTTCTTTGGCTCAAAAGGTAACTGCCAATAAGGACACGGTACTCATCAAGAAAAAGGTGGACGCCGAAAAGGTTAAGCTTTTAAGGGAAAAGGAACTGCAGGGAATTGTATTTAATGACGACAGCAAGAGATTTTACCCTCAAAGCAATTTCGCTTCCTATGTATTGGGTTTTACCAACCCTGACAACCAGGGACAGGATGGGGTAGAGCTTACATATGAAAAGTACCTGAACGGATTTCCCGGAAGGAATATTGTAATGACAGATGCCCACGGAGAGATGCTTCCGGGAAGCGACACCAAGTATTACGAGCCTCAGGACGGCCTGAATCTTGTGCTGACAATTGATGAAGTAATACAGCATTTCGCTGAGAAGGTTGTTGAGAACGCACTTATTGAGAATAAGGCAAAGCGGGTTACGGCAATAGTGATGGATCCTAAGACAGGGGACATTCTTGCTATGACTTCCAAACCCGATTTTGATAACAATGATCCCCGGAAGGTTCCGGAGGACCTTGCGGATAAATGGAGCACCATGAGCGAGAAAGAGCAGCTGGATGTACTTTATAGGATATGGAGAAATCCTGCTATTTCGGATTCCTATGAACCCGGTTCCACTTTCAAGGTAATAACCTCTTCCGCAGGATTGGAAGAAAACGTTGTTAAACCGGAGGATCATTTCAACTGCATAGGGCACATAACGGTGGCAGGGAAGAAGATGAAATGCTGGAGAAGCTACAAGCCTCACGGGAACCAAAGCTTTGCAGAGGCTGTCAAGAATTCCTGCAATCCTGTATTTGTAGAAGTAGGGCAAAGAATGGGAAAGGAAAAGCTGTATAAATACATAAAAGCCTTTGGCTTTGGTTCGGTAACAAATATCAAGCTTCCGGGAGAAGCAAGAGGTATTGTAAGAGAATTGGGCGGGGTCGGCCCGGTTGAGCTTGCAAATAATTCCTTCGGACAAGGAATATCCGTTACGCCTATTCAATTGATAACCGCCTTCTCTGCGGTTGCCAATGACGGTATGCTTATGGAGCCCAGAATTGCCAAGAAAGTCATCGATGGTGAAGAAACGACAGTCCATGAATTCCAGCCTCGGGCAGTCAGACAGGTAATATCAAGGGAAACCTCGGCGACAATGAGGCAGATTCTGGAATTTGCGATACCGCCCACTGCATCCTCTTATATTCCGGGATATAAGGTTGCAGGGAAGACCGGTACAGCTCAAAAAGCCGAAGGGGGAATATATGTATCAGGCAAATTTGTTTCATCCTTCTGCGGTTTTGCTCCTGCCAACGACCCCAAAGTATCTGTGCTGGTGGTCATAGACGAGCCCGGAGCAGGCCAGTACTATGGCGGTGTAATTGCAGCACCTGTAGCCAGGAGCATAATATATGACACTCTGAGATACATGGATGTCAAACCCCAATATACTGCAGAAGAAAAGGAGCTTATGCAGAGACCCCTTGTAAAGGTGCCGGAAGTAAGAAACATGGCCCTTAAGAATGCCATAAAGGAACTTGAAAAGAGCAAGCTCAAATACAGTGTGGAAGCAGAATTTGAGCATAACATGGAATCAACAATAGTTGATCAGACTCCGAAGCCCGGAGCAGATATTAATGAAGGGTCTATTGTAATTTTGAATGCTAAACCCGTACAATGAAGTAATAGCATTATGTATTAAGCATATATCTGAGGTTTTATTGCCAGGCAACGAAATTAAAGAAACCCTTTAATTTTGGTTGCCTTTTTGTAAAATGTGATGGATAATAATAAAGTGATTTACAACTGATGATTACGCATTCAGCATATAGATGCCAAAACATGTCAACAATAGCTGTATATGAAGGAGGATAAATATGAAGCTGGAGGAATTGTTAACAGGTGTTGATACTGTATCTTTCAAAGGGGATTTGAATATAGAAATAAACGGAATAATATATGATTCCAGAAAGGCAAAGAAGGGTGACCTGTTTATCTGTGTCAGCGGCTATAAGTATGACGGGCACAGTTATATAAATGATGCGCTGCAGAAGGGGGCTGCCGCTTTTATTGTGGAGAAGGACGTCGAAGTTCCGGGAGCGGCGGTGGTAAAGGTGGAAAACTCAAGGGCTGTTATGCCGATGCTTGCATCCAATTTCTACGGAAATCCCTCACAAAAGCTTAAGCTGATAGGTATAACGGGAACCAACGGAAAAACCACCACCACGTATCTGATAAAATCAATAATGGAAGCAAACAAGCAAAAAATTGGGCTTCTGGGTACAATTTCAACCCAGATCGGCGATAAGATATATATTTCTTCAAGGACTACGCCTGAAGCCTTGGATCTCCAGTGCCTTTTCAGGGAGATGGCGGACAGCGATGTCGATTATGCTGTAATGGAGGTATCCTCCCATTCATTGGAGCTTGGAAGGGTGGAAGGCAGCAATTTCAGAATAGGAATATTCACAAATCTGACCCAGGATCATTTGGATTTTCATAAAACCATTGAAAATTACGGAAATGCAAAGAAAAAGCTCTTTTATATGGTAAGCGGTACAAGTATAATAAACATTGATGATGAGCACGGGAAAATAATAGCCGCCGAGTTGAAGAACAACGGGAAAAAGCTGATTACCTACGGTATTGACAATGCGGCGGACATAATGGCAAAAAATATTGATATAACTTCAAAAGGAGTGGGCTTTACTGTTATTACTCCCGAATATGAGGCAGAACTGAACATCAGTATACCCGGAAAGTTCAGCGTATACAATGCCTTGGCTGCTGCCTCGGCTGCATATGCGGAGGGGTTGGACATGGAGGTAATCCGGGAAGGACTGAGCAGAGTCGAAAATGTTCCGGGCAGGTCGGAGATTATAAAGACAAATACGCCTTATACGGTAATTATTGATTATGCCCACACTCCCGACGGGCTTCAGAACATCCTGGCTTCAGTGAAAGAGTATGCCAGGGGCAGAATAATAACCCTGTTCGGCTGCGGCGGAGACAGGGACAAGGAGAAGAGGCCCATAATGGGAAATATCGCCGGAAGGATGTCGGATTACTGCATAATTACTTCGGATAATCCAAGAACGGAAGAGCCCATGGATATAATCATGCAGATAGAAGCTGGAATAAAATCCACAGGTTGTGACTATATTTGTATAGAAAACAGAAGAGATGCAATAAAATTTGCTCTTGCCACGGCGAAACCCGACGATATAGTTTTGCTGGCAGGAAAGGGGCATGAGACTTATCAGATATTGAGAGACAGGACTATTCCCTTTGATGAGAGAGATATTGTAGAGGAGCTTCTGAGGGAGGAAGTATGATGGAAGCCTTAAGTATGGGGGAAATAGCAAGAGCTGCACATGGAGTACTCATGAATTTTGAAGAAGAATCTGAGATCTCGGGTGTAAGCATTGACAGCAGAAAAATAAATCCCGGGGATATGTTTATTGCGCTTAAGGGTGAGAACTTTGACGGCCACGATTTTATCGACATGGCCATTGAAAAGGGCGCGGTATTGGCAGTAACCCAAAGGCTGCCGGAGAGATGCAAAATACCGTACATACTGGTGGAAGACACTCTGAAAGCTCTGCAGGACATTGCAGCTTACTACAGAAGCAAGTTCAATATACCAATTGTGGCAATAACCGGCAGCTCAGGGAAAACGACAACCAAGGACATGATAGCATCGGTGCTGACCCAAAGATTCAATGTATTAAAGACGGAAGGAAATTTAAACAATGCCATCGGTTTGCCCCTGACGCTTCTCAAGCTTCAATACAGCCATCAGATTGCGGTTCTGGAGATGGGAATGAGCAGCCTCGGAGAAATCAGCCTGCTGTCGGATATCGCAAGGCCCGGTATTGGAGTAATTTCCAATGTAGGCCTTACCCATATCGAGAAGTTAGGTTCAAGGGAGAACATACTGAGAGCAAAGCTGGAGATATTTTCATATTTTAATAGTGACAGCACAGCTGTTATTAACGGAGATAACGACATGCTCCGTGACTTCTGTTCGGATAAGTTCAGGGTTATTAAGTATGGCCTGAAAAAAGGCAATGATTTATTCGCCTATGGGATAGAGGAAAAGGGTGAAGCTGGAATAGAATTCTCAGTGGATTTGGATGGACAGTCGAATTTTAGAGTCTTGCTTCCGGGAATACATAATGTATATAATGCCTTGTCCGCCATTGCCGTTGCAAGGCTTTTTGGCATGAAGGCAGAGGAAATACAAAAGGGATTGGATAGCTTCAAACCGTCGGAAATGCGTATGGAAATCATAGTTCTCGGCAGCGGGGTAAAGCTCATTAATGATGTGTATAATGCAAATCCGGAATCCATGAAAGTGGCAATTGACGTATTGCGCACAATGAAGTCGAAAGGCAGGGGCATATGCATACTGGGGGACATGCTTGAGCTGGGTAATCTTTCTTCTGAGGAACACTGTAAAACAGGAGCCTATGCCGCTTCCTCCGGAGCAGATGCCATAATAGCTGTGGGAGAATTCTCCGAAGATATTAAAAGAGGGGCAGCGGCCTCGGGAATGAACTGCAATGTATATGCCTTTTCAGACATAAAAGCTGCTGCCGCATCCCTTGATTATATAATAAGGCCGGGAGATACCGTCCTTGTAAAAGGCTCCAGGGGAATGAAAATGGAATACATAGTTGACTATTTACGCGAGAGGGGATAAGCTTTAATGTACAATTTGGTATCCGGTGAATATGATATATATATCATAAGCATAATCTCTGCTTTTGTACTGGCATTGGTTGCAGGGCCGGTATTCATACCTGTGCTTACGAGAATGAAGTTCGGGCAGATTGTCAGGGATGACGGGCCTCAGAGCCATTTGAAAAAGACGGGAACCCCTGCAATGGGAGGTATAATAATTGCAGTACCTGCAGTAATTGTGTCACTGGCTTTCTCCAAGGATAAAGATATGCTTTTGGTGCTTATTACCACTATGCTTTTTGGTATAATCGGGTTTATTGATGATTTTCTTAAGATAAAAAACAGAAGATCCCTGGGCCTGAAGGCTTATCAGAAGATAATACTGCAGCTTCTGGTTTCTGTTTTTTTGGCTGTTGTTGCTTCGGGGATATCACAGGTTGGAACAGAGGTACTGGTACCTTTTACGGGAAAGTTTATTGATATGGGAATATTGTACATACCATTTACAGTCTTTGTACTGATATCTACGGTAAATTGCGTAAACCTTACAGATGGCCTGGACGGCCTGGCAGGGGGAACCACAGTTGTGGTGCTTGGATTTTTCTCGGTAATAGCACTGACTTCAAAAAATACCGGACTGCTGGTGTTTTCGGGGGCTATGATAGGTGCACTGCTTGGATTTCTAAGATTTAATTCTCATCCTGCACAGGTATTTATGGGAGATACAGGTTCATTAGCCTTGGGAGGAGCTATAGCTTCTCTTGCTGTCATAACCAGGCTTCCCTTATTCATTCTCATAATAGGTGCGATTTATGTTCTGGAAGGGCTGTCGGTAATAATACAGGTGGCTTATTTCAAGATGACCGGAGGGAAAAGGTTCTTTAAAATGGCGCCCCTGCACCATCATTTTGAACTAAGCGGCTGGGCGGAATCGAAAATAGTAGCGGTTTTCATTATATCTTCAATAATATTAAGCTTGATAGGAATATTGGGATTATCGTAAAACAGGTTTCGGGGTGCGAGGTTGCGGGATGCGAGGATTAGGGCTGGGCTCTGGGGAAGGGTTACGAGTAAAAGGTATTGCGGAGGAAAGTACTTATGCAGATAAAGGGGAAAAAGGTTCTGGTTATAGGGGCTGCGGTTACGGGAGTACCTGTTGTTAAACAGTTGAGCCGGTTGGGTGCGAATATTGTATTAAATGATTTCAAAAAGGTTGAGGAGCTTAAAGAGGTAATCTCGGAAATCCAGGAACTGCCCATAAAGCTGGTGGCCGGGGGACATCCGGCAAGGCTGGCTGAGGATTGCGATTTTGTTGTTATAAGCCCCGGTGTTCCTTTGGATATTCCGCCGGTGCAGAGGGCAAAGGCTATGGGCAAAGAAGTCATAAGTGAGATTGAGCTGTCCTTCCGCCTGACAAACACACCCATTGCTGCAATAACCGGAACAAATGGCAAGACCACTACTACGTCCCTTCTTGGGGAAATAATGCGGGCAAGCGGGAGGAAGACCTATGTTGCCGGCAATATCGGTTCTGCTATGATAAATGAGGTGGATAAAGCAAAGAGGCCGGATATTTTTGTGCTGGAGGTAAGCAGCTTCCAGTTGGAATCCACGATTGCCTTTAAGCCGAATATTTCTGCAATATTGAATATTACACCCGACCATTTGGATAGGCATAAAAACATGGAAAACTATATAGATGCCAAATGCAGGGTTTTTGCAAACCAGGATGAAAAGGATTATACCATACTGAATCTGGATGACCCGGAGACTTCCAAGCTGGCAGACAGGCCAAAAAGCAAGGTGCTTTTTTTCAGCAGAAAGAAAGAGGTGCCCCAGGGGGTATATATGGAAAAAGATTATATAGTAATCAAGGCGGATAATAAAGAAACAATAATACACAAGGATAAAATCTATATACCCGGAAACCACAATTTGGAAAACGCTTTAGCTGCAGCTCTCATGGCATATTGCGCGGGGGTGGCCCCTTCAGTAATTGCCGATACCCTGGAAAGCTTCAGGGGTGTTGAACACAGGATAGAATATGTTGAGGAACTTGACGGAGTAATTTATTATAATGATTCAAAAGGTACCAACACAGATGCTTCCATCAAGGCCGTTGAGGCAATGAAGCGGCCTACTATAATAATAGCAGGGGGCTATGACAAAGGAAGCGAATATGATGACTTCATCGAGGCCTTTGGGGATGTGGTCAGGCATATGGTGCTGATAGGAAAAACTGCCGATAAGCTGGAGGAAACAGCCCATAGGCATGGGTTTATGAATACGCATAAAGCCAGGGACCTGAGGGAGGCTGTGATGAAATGCCATTCACTTGCTGAACCGGGCGACTGCGTGCTGCTTTCGCCGGCCTGTGCCAGTTGGGATATGTTCAGCAATTATGAGGAAAGAGGCAGGCTCTTTAAGGAATATGTAAGGGAACTTCGGATACGGGATCAGAGATACCAGGCGCAAAATTAAGCAAGTCTTTAGAGCAGGGGCGGCCGATGGCAGTCCAATTATATTATCTTAGGAGGGCTTTTGATGCCTGCAAGGAGTAAGAACAATATTGACTTTACACTACTGATAACGGTATTGATATTATTGGCTATAGGTGTGGCTATGGTTTTTTCCGCCAGTTCAATTTCCTCCTTTATGAAGTATAACGACAGGTACCACTATCTGAAGTCTCAAGGTTTTTTTGCCATATTAGGCATCCTGGCTATGATGTTTATGAGCAGGTTTGATTACAGGATTCTGGGGAGATTTGCCGGCCCGCTGGTGCTATTGAGCATAGCCCTCTTAATCGCAGTATTCATACCCGGAATCGGATACACCGCCAATGAAGCCACCAGGTGGATAAAGATCGGGTCACAGACGATGCAGCCATCTGAGTTTGCAAAGTTTGCACTGATTATTTTCATGGCAAAAAGCATAAGCAATAAGAAGGAGAAAATCAGGAGCTTCAAGCATGGAGTCCTGCCATACGTGATTTTGGCGGCCATATATTTTGTGCTGATAATACTTGAACCAAACTTGAGTATGGCGGGAAGCATTTTGATGATAACCTTTGCAATGCTTTTTGCAGCAGGGACGAAAATCATTTACCTGATAGGCTGGCTGATACCAGTCCTGCCGACAGTAGGCTATATAATTATGAAAAAGCCTTATATGCTGGCGCGGGTCACCTCTTATATGAATCCCTGGGCTGATCCGCTGAATAAAGGTTATCAGGCAATACAGTCCCTTTATGCCCTCGGCTCGGGGGGAATATTCGGATTGGGGCTTGGAAACAGCCGTCAGAAGTTTTTTTACATACCGGAGCCGCAAAATGACTTCATATTTGCAATTATCGGGGAGGAACTGGGATTCATAGGAACCGCAACAATAGTGATATTGTTTCTCATGCTTATATGGAGGGGTTTGAGGATAGCTTTGGCCTGTCCCGATACCTTCGGTTGCCTGCTTGCCACCGGAATTACATGTATGATAGCAATACAGGCTACTCTTAACATAGCTGTGGCGACAGTATCCATACCTACTACGGGGATTTCGCTTCCCTTTATCAGTTCGGGAGGATCGTCGCTGCTGTTTGTTATGGTGAACATGGGAATTTTATTGAATATCTCAAAAACAGTCAAAACAGGCAGGAGTTGAATCCAATGAGAGCCATACTTTCCGGGGGTGGTACGGGGGGACATATATATCCTGCAGTTTCCATCGCCAAAGAAATTAAAAATCTGTATACTGATTCTGAAATACTGTTCATAGGAACCGATAGGGGATTGGAAAGCAGCATTGTTCCCAAGGAAGGCTTTAAGCTGGTAAAAATAAAGGTAAGAGGCTTCCTGCGGAAATTCAGCTTTGGGAATGTCACAGCGGTGGCGGAATCCTTCACCGGCCTTTTTAAGGTATCTAAGATAATAAAGGATTTCAGGCCGGATATAGTAATTGGCACCGGGGGATATGTAAGCGGTTCGGTGCTGCTTGCTGCCGCACTTATGGGTATACCGACCCTGATACATGAACAAAACGCCTTCCCGGGAATCACCAATAAGATTCTGGCAAGGCTTGTTGACATTATTGCAGTCAATTTTCCGGAAGCTAAAGAGTACTTTCCCAGGAAGGACAAGGTGATTGTAACCGGGAACCCGATAAGGAGCACCATACTGAGTGTAAGCAAAGAGGAAGGCCTTAAGGAATTTGGTTTTAGCCGGGAACTGCCGGTAGTTCTTGTTGTCGGGGGAAGCAGGGGAGCCAGGAAACTGAATGAAAGCGTGATGCTGCTTGCCAAAAAGTGCGTTGAGTCGAAAAGCTTTCAAATGCTGCATATGACCGGAGAGACTCAATATGATGACATACTTAAAAAATACGATAATGAAAACATCCCTCTGGATATAGGATATCTCAGGGTAATGCCCTATGTTTACAATATGCCCTATGCCCTGACCGCAAGCGATATAATAATAAGCAGGTGCGGAGCCAGCACCCTGTCGGAGATAACTGCTTTGGGCAAACCCTCAATACTGATACCTTATCCTTATGCTGCCGGCAATCATCAGGAGTATAATGCAAGGGCACTGGAGAAGAACGGGGCTGCAATTGTTATTCAGGACAGGGACTTGGACGCTGATATACTGTATAATGAGATTGCAGGTATGTTGAACAAGCCGGAAAAAGTAAGTCAAATGGCAGCAAAAAGCAAGAAACTGGGCAGAACTGATGCGGCTTATTCAATAGCAAAAGCTGCCGAAAGGCTTGTTCAAAATAAGAAAGCCTAGCATTTGCAAGGCTTGATACTGCCTGGCCCGTTGCAATTGCAGTAACACCTTGGGAAGTGAAGCATAATATATTAATATGATTGAAGAATAATGGCTTCCCGGGGGTGTAAATCGTTGATGGATAAATACGTGATAATCGGCGGGCGCAGACTTGAAGGAGATGTAAGGGTCGACGGATCCAAGAACTCTATTTTGCCCGTACTTGCCGCTACCATAATAAGTGGGAAAGAATCGGTTATCCATAATGTTCCGGAGCTTAAGGACGTTGATTTGCTGATCGGACTTCTTCGGACAATAGGCTGCAGGTGTTTTTTTGAGAACAATACATTAGTCGTAAAATCCAATAGCCAGTTGAATACTATTATACCGGAAAAACCGGTACGGGAAATGAGATCCTCAATTATTCTAATGGGAGCAATGCTTGCACGTCACGGGCATGTAAAAATCAGTTACCCCGGAGGCTGCGAAATAGGGCCGCGCCCCATTGATATTCATTTGTCGGGCCTAAGGAGAATGGGCACTAAAATCACGGAAGCTCACGGATATATTAACTGTGAGTGCGACAGGCTTAAAGGTGTGGAGATAAACCTGGATTACCCAAGTGTAGGCGCCACTGAAAACATAATGCTTGCGGCTACAACAGCCGAAGGGGTAACTATAATACAGAATGCTGCCAAGGAGCCGGAGATTGTTGACCTGCAAAATTTTCTCAACGGAATGGGAGCCAGAATATCAGGAGCGGGAACCAGTACTGTGAAGATTGAGGGGGTAAAGGAATTTCACGACGTGGAACATACCGTCATACCTGACAGGATAGTTGCAGGAACACTTATGGCAGCTGCCGCCATAACGGGTGGAAATATTGTTTTAAATGACGTAATAATTGATCATTTGAAATTGGTATCGTCAAAGCTTTCGGAAAGCGGATGCAGTATTACCGAGTATCAGAACAGCATTCAAATAACGTGCAGCAAAAAACCAAAGGCGGTTGAGGTGATAAAGACTCTTCCATACCCGGGATTTGCAACGGATATGCAGGCTCAGATGATGGCCGTAATGACAATAGCAAAGGGCACAAGCATATTCATTGAGACGGTATTTGAAAGCAGATACAAGCATGTTGAAGAGCTTATGAAAATGGGAGCAAATATAAAGGTGGACGGAAGGACTGCCGTTGTAAGGGGGGTAAAAAAGCTTACCGGCACCGAGGTTAAAGCCGGCGATTTGAGGGGCGGAGCCGCATTGGTGCTTGCGGGGCTTGCAGCAGAAGGGACTACTGTAGTGGACAATGTTAAATTGCATATAGACAGAGGATATGATAAACTAGAAAATAAACTGGCAAAATTAGGTGCTGACATACACAGAGTATAGCATTTTCAATATTAACCTGTATGCATACGGAACTGCATGCAGTGTTATTTTTAAGTTTTCTTGGGACAAGCACATATTGTAGTTTTAGGAGTGAAAACATGAGGGGAAGATTCAAATATGTGGTTTTATTATTCATAATCTGCATATTTACTGCGTTTTTTCTGTCTTCCAGCTTTTTTCAGATAAAGTATCTGGTTGTAAATGGGAATAATAACGTAACAAGAGAAGAAATAATAAAGCTTTCATCAATATATTACGGCGAGAATATATTCAGAATAAATAAGAGAAACTCAATGAAGAGTATTTTTCAGAATCCTTACGTCAAAATGATTAAGATTAATAGAGTTCTTCCCGATAAGGTTGTTATTGATATAATAGAAAGAGGTATTATGGCTTATGTACCTTATGTAGGGTCTTATCTCAACATCGACGAGGAAGGCATGATACTGGAAATCAACCCTGCAATTAAGCGTACCGATTTACCGCTGGTTAAGGGATTGCAGTTTGAGACCTTCAAGGTCGGAGAGTTTCTGAATGTTAAAAATGAAGAACAGTTTTTAACAACTACTCAGCTTATCAAGGTGATAAAGAATGCCGGAATGCTGAATCTGGTTTCAGAGATTGATATCTCGGACTTATCAAATATCAGGCTGATAATTAAGGAAGGCATAAAAGCGAATCTGGGTTCTGCCGATAACATGGACTACAAGATTAATTTTGCCAGGTCGGTAATTGAAGATGTAATGAAGCAGAATCTTAAAGGAACTATAGAGATGAGCCATAATGGCAATCCTGTTTTTAAACAGGAGCAGTGAACAGTGGGGATAATAGGAGGACCGGAGAATGAAAAATATTAAGTATCAAGTTGCAGTGGCAGTTGTATGCATGGTGCTGGGTATCATGGTTTCAGTCCAGTTCAGGACTGTAAAGCAGGGAGTCGGCCCTGTGTCTGAATACAGGGCAAGGGAACTGGCGGCACAGCTTAAAAAAGTCAGAGAAGAAAATGTCAAGCTGCAGAATGTTAAGAACGATTATGAATCAAAGATCAAGGAGTTTGAAGATACTGCATCTCAAGGCAGTTTATACGCAAAGATATTGAAGGAAGAACTGGATCAGGCAAGGATACTGGCGGGCATAGAGGATGTTGAAGGCCCGGGGATTACCGTTGTCGTAGACGATTTGAAATTCAGCGAAAAGGTGAATTATCCCCTGATTTCATATTCAATGCTTTTGGAGCTTTTAAATGAACTTAATGCTGCCGGTGCCGAAGCAGTATCCATAAATGAACAAAGAATCATATCCACTTCGGAAATACGTCAGATAGGCGGAATACACATTAATATCAACACTGTCTCCTTTGCCCCTCCCTTTGTGTTTAAAGCCATCGGAGACCCAAAGACTCTGGAAGCGGCATTGAGGCTGAGGGAAGGGATCGCAGAAAAGCTTGAGAATAGTGGAGTGGCTGTGACGATTACGCAGGAGCAGCTGATTAAAATTCAGAAATACAACGGAGTTATTGAGAGGAAATATGCAAAAGTTGTTAAAGAGGGAGAATCCCAATAATATGAATAGAAAGGCATATATATATTATTTGTTCATACTGGCGGTGATTATTGGCTTTATTGTTACAGTGCAGCTAAAATCCAATATTACCTATCAGGGTATCATTACAATACCAAAGCTCCTGGATTTGCAGAATGAGATCAGCAATGTGGAAATGGAAAACAAGCTGCTTAAGGAGTCCATCAGCGAACATGCAATGAGATTGGTTGAGTATAAGACAAGCGTGGAAGAAACGGGGAGTGCCTATGGAACCATGCAGAATGAGCTGGAAAAGGCCAGGAATTATGCAGGCTTTTATGCCGTTCAGGGGCCGGGAATCATAATGACCCTGAATGACAGCCAGCAGGAGCTTGCTGAGGGGGAAGACATTGCATGGTACCTGGTACACGATATAGATATCCTTGAAATAGTCAATGAGCTTAGAGTGGCAGGAGCAGAAGCAATATCAATAAACGGAGAAAGAGTAACCGCCACTACCAACATAAGATGCGGAGGCCCAACGATAAATATTGACGGTAAAAGGCATGCAGCTCCTTTTATCATAAGGGCAATAGGTGATCCAAAGGCCCTTGAAGCCTCTGCCCTGGCTCCGGATAGCTATATAGAGCTTTACATGGAATATACCGGTATACAGGTGGAGATTCAAAAAGTAGAAAAGCTTGTCATAAATGGCCAAAATAACCTGGGTAAGATGAAGTATCAAAGAAAAGCTGAAGGCGGTGAAGCATAATGATTATACCAATTATAGGACTATTGCTGGGAATTGTCATTGGAATACTTTCGCCGATTACCATACCGATTCAATATTCAAGCTACATGTCGGTAGCAATTCTTGCGGCTTTGGATTCGGTTTTCGGAGGAATAAGGTCCAGTATAGAAAAGACCTTCAATATTGAGATATTTATGTCCGGATTTTTCGGCAATGCAGTATTGGCTGCCATACTTACATATATAGGAGACCAGCTTGGAGTGCCTATATACTACGCAGCGATATTTGCCTTCGGAGTCAGGCTGTTCCAGAATTTTGCAATAATAAGAAGATATGTACTTATGGAGCACAAAAAAAAATAACCATAAAAGTTAAAAAAAATAAAGGAAAATCAAGAGATATGTTGAACTTATTAAGATGAATCAACTTGGTATACAATTTTTCGCATATATAATAGTTGTAGATAGGGAGGGTATATTGTGCTTGAATTTGATGTTGATATTAATTCTATTGCGCAGATTAAGGTTGTTGGGGTTGGCGGAGCCGGAAACAATGCAATAAATAGAATGATTAATGCAGGCTTAAAGGGAGTAGAGTTCTATGCCATAAATACGGATAAACAGGCTTTACATATGTCGCTGGCTCCAAATAAAATACAAATCGGTGAGAAACTTACAAAGGGGCTGGGTGCCGGAGCAAATCCGGACATCGGCAAGAGAGCAGCCGAAGAAAGTTATGACGATATAAAGAAAGTTCTCGAGGGGGCGGACATGATATTTGTTACGGCAGGTATGGGAGGCGGCACCGGCACAGGAGCTGCGCCTTTAGTTGCCCAGATTGCCAGAGAACTGGGAATACTTACGGTAGGAGTAGTCACAAGGCCTTTCGGTTTTGAAGGCAAAGTAAGGAAAATGCAAGCCGAAAAAGGCCTGACTGAATTGAAGGAGAAGGTTGATACTCTTGTTACAATTCCAAATGACAGGCTGCTTCAGATTGTAGATAAGAAAGCGTCTATAATGGAGGCCTTCAGGATAGCGGATGATGTTTTGAGGCAGGGTGTTCAGGGTATTTCCGACCTTATTGCCGTCCCCGGCCTGGTAAATCTGGACTTTGCAGATGTAAAGACCATTATGCTCGACAAGGGCTATGCCCATATGGGAATAGGAAAGGCCAACGGGGAAAACAGAAGTTCCGAGGCAGTGAAACAGGCAATACACAGCCCGCTTTTGGAAACCTGCATTGAAGGGGCAAAAAGTGTGCTTCTCAATATTACCGGCGGAGCAGACCTTGGAATATTTGAAGTAAATGAAGCTGCGGATCTTGTGTTCCAGTCGGCGGATCCGGATGCAAATATTATTTTCGGTGCGGTAATCGATGAGAGCATGCAGGATGAAATCAGGATTACCGTTATTGCAACAGGCTTTGAAGAAGGTGCCCAAAGGTTCTTTGAAAGAAGGATCGAAGTTGCCGGCCTCCCGGAGGAAAAAGGGGACGGGCAGAAAATATCCAACTATGGTAATGAAGATATAGATATACCGACTTTCTTGAGGAACAGATATAAGTAAGCGTACTTCGAGGTTTCGGGGAATAGGAGCAATTATAAAGAACCAATTAATTTTGGTTCTTTTTAGACTGATGAAAAACCTCAAATTTAAGAACAGCAATGTATAGTCTCGCATAGGTATACAAAAATTGATGGCTCTAATTCCGCTCAACTAAGAAAAACCTAGCGCTGTCAAAGGTCGTCCGTGACCGTGACAGCTTGCTCGGCCTCCGTGCCTCGCATACGGTTGTTTCTAAGTCGAGCTTCATAAGGGCCATTAACAATTTTTGTATAAGTATGTTCTGACTATACATTGCTGTTCCTATTTTAAGCTTTGTCTGCAAACTGAAAAGAACCAATTTTTGGTTCTTTTTTTGTTGCCTTTTGAATATATATATTAGTTGTAATTGGCCTAACGCCCATTGAAGGCTGCTGTCGATAAATATGATAATATAATTTATTTCGACTACTAAAAATGACAGGTATTTCATGAAGTTTTTTATATAATTATCATAAGCGATATATATAGAATACGCCGGATAACAGTTGATTTATCATACCTGGTAATCTTGGCGTATTCTATGAATCAAGGAATATGTTTTAGGATATCCGGATTATATGTTGTCAGAAGCCTGTCCTGAAATATATTGCATATGAAAGATAAGGGAATGAAGTTGGAAACTTATGTTTATGCGGATATCATATTGCTGGAAAACTTAATAATGAATTATTTGATTTTATGGAGTACGGCACGGCTTGCGAGATACAGGCATTCAAAGGTGAAGCTTCTGATTGCTTCTTTGCTGGGAGCGGTTTATGCAGTACTTTCCTATTTCCCCGGATACGGGTATCTTTTTACATTTTACATGAAAATACTTTTTTCACTGCTTATTGTGATAGTCGCATACACTCCGGCATATTTTCACCTTTTGCTGAAGCTGACGGGTATTTTCTATATTATTTCCTTTATTTTCGGCGGGGCCGCCTTTGGTTTATTCTACTTTATAAACGGCCTGAACCTGACCAGCAACGGGATTTCTTTCATCAGGGATTTTCCCGTAAAAATACTTATTGCGGCTGTTGCCGCTGCATATTTTATTATCAGGTACAGCTGGGATTACATACATCACAGGATAAAAAGAGAAAAAATAATTCTCAAGGTGCAGATGCGCTTTGACGGGAAGCAGCTATGCATGGATGCTCTTGTAGATACGGGAAACTCACTGAAGGATCCTCTTACCAATACTCCTGTTATGATAACGGAATACGATACAATAAAAGAATTGCTGCCTGATGATGTACAGAAGATTTTTGAACAAGAGGGGGAAAATGATTTAAATGCAATAGCGGAAATAATGACCATTTCCAAGTGGGCTTCAAGATTCAGAATAATACCCTTCAGGTCATTGGGCAGAGAGAACGGTATGCTCGTAGGCTTCAAGCCTGATGAGGTAATAATATTCGACAAGGACAGAAGAATACAATCCGATATAATAATTGCCATATACAGGAGAAATCTCTCCGGAGATGGGGAATACGGCGCCCTGATACATCCCGAGATGTTGAAGGATAGATAAGATGCGCCCAAGGATTTGCAGACAACAATACAAAATGGAGGTTAAGAAATGAAAAAGACAGCCGGAAGATTGAGCTTGATAAAACGCATGCTGATAATCAGAATCTTACAGTTTTTTAAAGTATATAAAGAAACTTGGGTTCATTATATAGGCGGAAGCGAAGCTTTGCCGCCCCCCCTGGAAAACGAGGAAGAAAACTTTCTTTTATCGCGCCTCAAGGGTGATGAAGAAGTAGTCAAGGCCGTTCTAATAGAAAGGAATCTCAGGCTTGTGGTATATATTGCAAGAAAGTTTGAAAATACCGGAGTCGGAGTTGAGGATTTGGTATCTATCGGAACAATAGGGCTGATTAAGGCTGTAAACACTTTTGATCCTGAAAAGAAAATAAAGCTTGCAACTTATGCCTCCCGTTGTATAGAAAATGAGATACTTATGTATCTTCGCAGAAACAACAGGACAAAAACCGAAATATCCTTTGACGAACCTCTGAATATTGACTGGGATGGAAATGAGCTGCTGCTTTCTGACATTCTCGGCACGGATAATGATATAATCTATAGGTATCTTGAAGATGAGATTGACAAGCAGCTTCTCGAAATTGCCCTGAGAAAGCTGTCCGAAAGAGAGAAGAGGATAATGGAATTAAGGTTCGGCCTTAATGACGGAGTGGAGAAAACCCAGAAGGAGGTTGCGGATATGCTTGGGATATCGCAGTCATACATATCAAGGCTGGAGAAGAGGATTATAAAGCGGCTAAAGAAAGAAATCAGCAGGATGGTATGAAGAATGCGACGTGAGGACACGGGGACGTTTCTCCTGTCCCTGTCGCATTATTCTTCTAATACAAAATTGTTCTGTTTAAAACAAATTGGTACAAGCTCATCGGTGAATAATAAAGTTGGCCTATGGTAATAATTAATATGTCAACATTAAGAAAAGGGTGTGCTTGTGCTATGCTTAACAAAGTAGAAATCTGCGGTGTAAATACTTCAAAACTGCCCGTTCTCTCTAATGAAAAAATGGTTGAACTGCTGAAAAAAATGCAGCAGGGGGACCAATCCTCAAGGGAAGAATTCATAAAAGGAAATCTAAGGCTTGTTTTAAGCGTCATTCAAAGATTTAACAACAGAGGGGAATATGTTGATGACCTTTTCCAGGTAGGCTGTATAGGTCTTATTAAAGCAATAGACAATTTTGACCTGGGTCAGAACGTCAAATTTTCTACCTATGCAGTACCCATGATAATTGGAGAAATAAGAAGATACCTGAGGGACAACAACTCCATCAGAGTCAGCAGATCCTTGAGAGATATTGCCTATAAAGCCCTTCAGGTAAGAGATATGCTTATCGGCAAGAATTCAAAGGAACCTACCGTATCGGAAATTGCAAATGAGCTTAAACTTCCGGTGGAAGAAGTGGTATTCGCGCTGGATGCAATTCAAGATCCGGTATCTCTTTTTGAACCTATTTATCACGACAGCGGTGATGCAATATATGTAATGGATCAAGTATCGGATGACAGGAACACCGACGATAATTGGCTGGAAAGCATTGCTCTCAAGGAAGCAATGAAAAAGCTCAACGACAGGGAAAAGCTTATACTTAATCTGAGGTTTTTTGAGGGAAGGACACAAATGGAGGTTGCGGAAGAAATAGGAATCTCCCAGGCTCAGGTCTCCCGGCTGGAAAAGACAGCCCTTGGACATATGAGAAAACACATATGATATGATTCATAGAAACCTCATTTGAATGCTTTGGTTCAATTGAGGTTTTTTGTTCTATTTTTTGCTTCCGCTTTATATACTAGCATAAGCAAACAAGTATGATGGGAGGGGTGTGAATGGTCAAGATATCGGAACTTAAACAGAAGGATGTAATAAACATAAATGACGGCAGAAGGCTCGGAGTTGTTTACGACGTGGAAATTGACATGGAGAAAGGAAAGATAGATGCACTGGTAGTTCCCGGAACGGGAAAAATACTGGGACTGTTCAGCAAAGAGAGCGATATAGTAGTCAATTGGGGGAATATTAAAAAAATCGGTGCTGATGTGATTCTTATAGATGGTTAGTGGGAGAAAAGAAAGTCTCCTGTTTTTATCGTATAGGAAAGCATATTTCCTATACGATGGGGGATGCAAGGGGGAGAAGCCCCCTGCCGATAAAGGAGTTTCAGGATGCTTACATCCGTCGAAGGGAACCATAGGGTTCCCTAGCGAAAAAAAGCGACGTGAGTCGCTTTTTTCCATTTTTATGACAAGAAGAGATATAAAAAGGATTACGGAGATAACATATATTACTTTATAAATTTGGAAAAATGGGAAGGGTGATTTTACTATATCATGTATAATATAATAGTATATGGTACAATATATTGGTGCAAAAATAGGAACTGAGACTCATGGAAATAGTATTGCAAGCTCTGTTATTGCGACAAAATTTTCCATATACTAGTGATTATTAATACAATAATCATCACATAGATTCAGTGCCTCACGAGGCACTAGAAGGGAGGAAGCAGTGTGAAGTGCCCTTATTGCGGCTACAGTGAAAGCAAGGTAGTGGATTCAAGGCCTACTGTTGAGGAAGCGGCAATAAGAAGAAGGCGTGAATGCGAAAAATGCTCCAAGAGATTTACAACCTATGAAAAAATAGAAGAAATGCCTTTGATTATTGTAAAGAAAGACGGAAGCAGAGAAGCCTACCAGAGAAGCAAGATGCTGAATGGAATATTAAGAGCCTGCGAGAAGAGGCCTATTTCAATTTCCACTATTGAAGGGATGGCGGATGAAATCGAAAAAGAGCTTTACAATTCAATGGATAAAGAGATAGAAAGCAAAAAAATCGGAGAAATGGTTATGAGCAAACTGAAGCAGATAGATGATGTTGCTTATGTTCGGTTTGCATCGGTATACAGACAATTCAAGGATATAAATATTTTTTTGGAGGAACTGAACAAATTAATAGACGAGAGATAGGGGGTAGATGAATGTTCACGAAGATACGCAAAAGAGATGGTAGGGTAGTAGACTTTACCAGGGAGAAGATTACAGGTGCAATATTCAAGGCAGCGCGGCAAGTAGGGGGAGAAGACTACGAGACCGCAGAGAATCTTACAGAAAGAGTAATATCCTATCTTTATAAGCACATTAAGGATGAGATTCCTGATGTGGAAACAGTACAGGATGCTGTGGAAAAGGTTCTTATTGAGACAGGGCATGCCAAGACTGCCAAAGCGTACATATTATACAGATCCAAGAGAACCAGGATCAGAGAGACAAAAAGCGAGTTGATGGACGTAGTTAAGGATATACTGATAGAAACCAGCAGGGACAATGCCAATGTCGGAAACTCGCCCTCCGCCAAGATGCTGCAGATTGCCTCGGCAGCCAGCAAGCATTATTATCTTAACAACGTCATACCTGAAGAAATGAGCAAGGCGCATATTTCAGGTGATATTCACATACATGATCTGGATTACTATGGCAAGACTCTAAACTGCCTTCAGATAGATCTGACAAAGCTTTTGACAGACGGTTTCAATACCGGATACGGATTTATCAGGCCTCCGAAAAGAATAGGCTCTGCAGCTGCGCAGGCTGCAATAATACTTCAAAGCAATCAGAATGACATGTTCGGAGGGCAGAGCTTCCCCCATTTTGACAAAAGCATGGGAGAGGTAATAAGGAACCAGTGCCCCAATACGGATGATGATGAGATATTTCAGGCTATGGAAGGCTTGATATACAACCTGAATACGATGCACAGCAGGGCGGGAGCCCAGGTGCCCTTCAGCAGCGTAAACCTCGGCACAGATACCACTCCCGAAGGAAGGAAGGTAACCAGTGCGATCTTGACTGCCTTTGAAAAAGGCCTGGGAAAAGGTGAAAGCCCCATATTCCCCAATCTGGTATTCAGATTGAAGGAAGGGGTAAATATGAATGCCGGAGATCCCAATTATGACCTGTTTCAGTTTGCCATGAAGGTTGCATCCAGAAGGATGAACCCTACCTTCAGCTTTATGGATGCCAGCTTTAACTCGCGTTTCGGAGATGAGGTCAGTTACATGGGCTGTCGTTCAAGAGTTATTGCAAACAGGCACGGAGCTGAAAAATCAGCAAGAAGAGGAAATATAACACCGGTTACAATAAACCTGCCCAAGCTGGCTTTGAGAACAAGAGATGTTGATACTTTCTTTGTTGAATTGAATAACATTCTGGATTTGTGCAGCAGGCAGCTTATTCACAGATTCAATGTCATCTCGTCTCTCAAGGTAAAGGATTTGCCATTCCTGATGGGACAAAAGCTTTATATGGGCTCCGAGAACCTGAAGGAGCAGGATGAAATCAGAGAAGCAATAAAGAATGGTACTCTGGCAATAGGTTTTATAGGACTTGCCGAAGCGCTTACAGTGCTTACAGGCTATCACCACGGGGAAGACGAAGAATCATGGAAGCTGGGCTATCAGATAGTGGAAGGTATTAAGAAAGCCGCAGACAACTATTCCAACGAGTATAACCTGAATTTTGTAGCTTATGCTACCCCGGCGGAAGGAACCAGCGGAAGGTTTATTGAGAAGGACAGGAAAGAATTCGGAGTGATAAAGGGAGTTACCGACAAGGCATATTATACTAATTCCTTCCATATCCCGGTCAATTATCAGATAAGCGCATTTGAAAAGATTGAAAAAGAAGCCCCCTTCCATAAGCTGTGTGCGGCAGGGCATATTTCATACGTAGAGATGCCTTCTTCACCGAAGGACAATCTTCAGGCCATTGAAAAGATTGTAAAGCACATGGCAGAGTGTGATATTGGCTATGCAGGGATCAACTTTCCAATAGATGAGTGCAGAAGCTGCGGCGTGTCGGGAATAATAGACAGCAACTGCATGAGGTGCGGAAGTGAAGATATCAGAAGAATCAGGAGGATTACAGGCTACTTGTCCACTATTGACAGGTTCAACGATGCTAAACAGGCAGAATTGGCGGATAGGGTTAAACATGCATATTAGGAGGCGTCATTATGGAATTGAGAGTGGCCGGTATTGTCAAGGAAAGCGTAGTGGACGGCCCCGGATTCAGATACGTGATATTTTCCCAAGGCTGTGAGCGTAGATGCAAAGGCTGTCACAACCCTGACACTCACGCGATGGACGGAGGCTATGTGGTAGAAACAGAAAGCATTATTGAAGATATCAGGCAAAGCAGATACATAGACGGAGTTACCTTCTCAGGAGGAGAACCCTTCCTTCAGACGGAGGCCTTCGTTGATATTGCAGAAAAGCTTGGGGAAGACAATATAAATATTATATGCTATACGGGCTTTACATATGAAGAGCTTTTGGGAAGCAAGGATGAGAGCAAGATCAGGCTTCTTGGGCTCATTGACACCCTTATTGACGGGCCTTATGTGGAAGAGCTGAAAGATTTGGGGCTTCCTTACAGAGGCTCAAAAAATCAGAGAATGATTAATGTAAAAAGCAGTTTGAAGCAGCAGGAGATTATGCTTGTTAATATATAAGTAACACATATATCCTCTCCGGAATACTATGGTAATGATACTGCATTGCAGGGCCATAGCAATGAAAAGAGGGGATATTTTGTTATCAGACAAGGAGTATATCAGACATTCACTGGAAACGAATCTGTTTTTTTTAAGAATAGTTAAGGAGCATGAGATTTTTGCAGCGGCTTCACTGCCTCCAAGGGACCGGGGGGTCATGAACCAATTGGTGTTTATGAAGAACAGTACCGAGCAGCTGCTGTCCGAGGCCATTGACCTGGCGGACAGGGCTGTAAGCCATGAAGTGCTGGCATCCGATGAGCTGGTTACTGATTATACTCTGGCTGCGGAAAGGGCAACTCAGTTCTTGACAGGCATTTCGATAAATACTGATCTTACAAGAAGAGAGCTTGAGCTGAGAGGTTCAAGTAAGGGCAGAAGCGCTGAAGGGCTTCAAAGGGAGATCTCGGTGCTTAACAGAAAAGCAATGGCAATGACCAAAGCTGCCGTCGCCTTTAAGACAAAGCTCCTGAAAAATGTATCGGAGTGCAGGGCATTCAGTTATACCTATCCTACAATGCTGGAGCATGTAATAGAAGAGGCGGAGTATTATATCATGCTGCTTGATAAGCTGGAGAAGAGAGACGGTATAGACAGCATAAAGGAAATAGTTCAAGAGGAGATAAACTGGAATCATATCATGGAAGAGCACAGCAAGTTCATCAGAGGATACCTGGATCCTGAAGAGGAGAAGCTGTTCGATGCCGCCAATACTTTTGCCAAGGAATTTGACCGGCTGCTGGGAAAGGCAGAAAAAGCCGCCGATAATCCGGAGCTTCTTCCGGAGGTTACGGAGGAGAGCATTAAGAATGTTATAGGACTTAGGAACTTCAAGGAAAAGGGCACAGAGGGGATATTGGAGTGCAGGATAAAGTCGGTGATACCTCCGCTGCTGGCAGATCATGTGCTGAGGGAAGCAAATCATTACCTTAGGCTGCTGAAAGCCTTTAAGGAGAAGCTTTAGAATCATTTTTGCGTGCCTTGTGCGAAATGGGACTATCTAAGACTTATAGCCTGTTCAATGACCATATTGCCTATAATGATATCATCAAAAAGTACTATGAAATTTCATAGTACTTTTATTTATTAATAGGACTTGTATAAATATTCAGCATAAGCAAGAGTACTCATGACGTGGGCAATTGTGCCGCAACGAAAAATGAATAATTTGTCGGATGGTGTCAGGTTATAATTATGAGTAGAATAAAAGCACATAAAAATTTATATGAAGGAGGGAGTTCCAATGATGATGAGGCTTTATAATTTCTGGTATGACATAAAAGAAACTTTAAAGGACAAAAAAGGACAGGGTATGGTGGAGTATGCACTCATTATCGGCCTGATCGCAGTAGTGCTTATAACAGTTCTAACAAATATGGGTACCGGAATAGAGGACAAGTTTGAAGAGATCACAAATGCACTTACTCCATAAACCGATATAAGAATGTTTTTTGTGACATAATAATGGATTGTAGACCCTGCCTTTTACCAGGCGGGGTCAGTCTTTCTATAATTTACTATTCACAAGAGGAGGGAAGCCATGAAGCTTGATAAAAAAGGCCAGTCAATGGTGGAGACGGCTCTGATATTGCCTATTATCATTTTGCTTTTTCTGGGTATGTTTGAGTTTTCAAGGATATTTGGCTCCTACCTTCTTATAACTCATGCGTCAAGGGAGGGAGCAAGGCTGGCGGCCATAGGAAGGACAGATGCTGAGATACAGGAAAACATTGAAGGCAAGGTCAGTATATTGGATGAAAGCGAGCTGCAGGTAATATTGGACCCGGAGGAGGATGACCGTATAACGGGAGAGGATGTAAGGGTGCGCGTAAGATACAGGCTGCAAATTTATGCTCCCGTTATCAGCAGTATAGTCTCAAACCCTTTTGAGATGGAAGCTGTTACTTACATGAGGGTAGAGTAAAGCGAAAACGACGATAAGCGGCGCAATACTGCGTTGTGCTGCGGTCGGAAAGTCCTGACATACAGTGTGTCTTGAGAGAAGACCCGCGATAGCTTGACTGCCGAAAGGGGGGTGACAGGATGCTTGCATCCGTCATGCAGGGGGGAATGCCCCCTATGAGTGACCCAGGGCATTCCGCCTTGCACGCCTTGTCTTGCTTGCTTATAGTCGTTTTCGGTGACTCATACTATCAGGGTAGAGCGAATGAGGTGAGGGTAATATGAATTTAAGATACTATTTCAATAAAAGAGGGAACAGTTCAATAATCCTTCTGTTTATGGTCATTGTTGTCATAGGGCTGATGACATTTTCTGTAGATGCCGGGCTGCTTTATTTTGAAAAGGGCAGGCTGCAGAGTGTAGTTGATTCTGTGGCTTTAGCCGCTGTTTCGGTCTATGAAGAGGGAGAAGAAAAAATGCTGGAGGAGGCGCACAAGTACTCCAATCTGAACGGTGTGCCTCCTGAGGAATTGAATATAGATATATCCGAAGACAGAAAAAGGGTGACTGTGACAACCGATAAGACTGTTGCTCTGTATTTCGCGAGGATTTTTGACAGGGACAGTGCGGATGTTGGGGTTAGTGCCGCGGCAGTGGCGGGTTCTATAGTGTCAGCTAAAGGTATCCGCCCTTTTGCAGTAGAACAGCAGGAGTTTGAATATGGAGAGACTTACACCCTGAAGGAAGGTGCCGGAGGAGGGCACAGCGGTAACTATGGAGCTTTGGCTCTTGGGGGAAACGGAGCAAGTAGATATAGGAACAATCTGAAAAATGGATATAACGCCAGTCCGCCTCTAAGAATAGGAGATGAGATTGAGACTGAGCCGGGAAATATGGCGGGGCCTACCCAGGATGGCATACAGGAAATACTTGATTCCGACCCCAATGAGCATAGTGAGGACCTTTCACAGCTTGAGGCAAACTGTCCCAGGCTTATAGTGATTCCTGTCGTTGATTCCCTGGATGTACATGGAAGAAGTACGGCTACTATTGTAGGCTTTGCGGCCTTCTTTTTGGATGATGTGGTTAGAAATGGCGGGCATACAGAGATAACAGGAAGATTCATAAAGAAAATCGGAGAGGGAGAAATTGACGAGAGCAGTGAAGGATACGGATTATTCGGCATAAAGCTGGTGGAGTAGTGTTTGACAGAGGGGGATTATATAATGGAAGGTTTGAATAAAAAAATACTTGCTCTGGCAATTATAATGGCCTTTGTTACGTGCATGCTGCTGTATTTCTATATTTCAGGGCTGAGCAGCGATTCGGAAATCGAATATACTGAAGCATATGCGGCAAGCGTTGAAATTCCTGCCAGGACGGTAGTCGAAGATAAAATGATTGTGAAGGTGCAGGTTCCGAAGGGTACAAGAATTGCATCGGGTATATCAGACAAGAGCAAGATAGTGGGAAGGCTGACGAAGGAAAGAATTATTAAAGATGAGCTGATACTTCCGGACAGGCTTTATAGTGATGAAAAGACCAATATGGCCTTTATAATACCTACCGGAAAACGTGCCGTAACAATAGGAGTGAATGAGGTTACCGAAGTAGGGGATTTTATAATCCCCGGGGATTATGTGGATGTTATTGCAACCTTTGAGGAAGCAAATGTTGAAATAGGCGGAAGCAAGATATACTATCCCAAATATACAAAGATCATACTGCAGAATGTGCAAGTACTGGGAGTAGGCCAGAATATGCAGGTTCTTAAGGAAAAAGACAAGGATCTTCCTGCCAGCGTGACTTTGGCTGTAACTCCGGGTGAGGCGGAGAGGCTTGTTCTTGCTGATGAAAGCGGTGTACTCAGGCTTGCTTTGAAGCCGGCAGCGGATAATGATACTATTCAGACCAATGGTGTTATTAAGGATGATATGGTATTGCCCAAAGGGAGGGTGAATTAATGGCAAACAGGATAAAAGTTGTTATTGTTGATGATTCCGAGCAGACCAGGGACAATATTGCGTCTATTATCAGCTTTGAAAAGGATATTGAAATTGTTGGCGAGGCTGAAAACGGAGAGGAAGCAATAGCGGTCGTAAGAAGCAAGAAGCCAAATATTGTGCTGATGGACATCAACATGCCTTTGCTGGATGGGATAAAAGCCACACAAATACTTAATGAAGAGGGTGCGGATGCGTCAATAATTATTATGTCAATTCAGGGTGAAGGAGAATATTTAAGAAGGGCGATGCAGGCAGGAGCCAGGGATTATGTAGTGAAGCCCTTCGGAGTGAACGATCTGGTCAAAACAATAAGGCATGTATATGATCTGGATATGAAAAGGAGGCAGAAAAGTAACGTTGCCTCGGTAATCAAGGTAGATTCCAGGATACTGAGCGTATTTTCTACAAAGGGCGGGGTAGGGAAGACTACCGTAGCAACCAATCTGGCGGTAGCACTGTCAATTGTTACGGGAAAAAAGATAGCACTGCTGGATTTTGACCTGCAGTTTGGAGATGTGGCAATATGCCTGAATCTTTACGTCAAGAACTCCATGACGGACCTTGTAAAGGATTATTCAAATATACAGCAGGATCCCGGCTTATTGGAGGAATATCTTCTCACCCATTATTCAGGTATAAAGATTCTGGCCGCTCCTACACGCCCTGAAAATGCAGAATATGTTACTCCTGAACATATCAGGAACACCATCGAATTTCTTAAGGGAAGGTATGATTATATAATAATTGATACCTCCCATGGCTTCAGCGATAATGCCATAACTGCTCTGGATATGTCGGACACAATTATATATTTATCAGCCCTGGATCTTCCGTCAATAAAAAATACGAAAAATGGCCTGGAGGTAATGAAATCCCTGAATTACCCCAAAGAGAAGGTGAAGATTGTCATTAACAAATCCAATGAACGCTTCGGCATAAACCATAATGATTTTGAAGAAGCCCTTGGGGTGGAAATATGGGCGATGATACCGGATGATCAGGCATCTGTTACGATATCGGTGAACAAGGGCCATCCCCTTATATCTCACCGAAGGTCGTCACCGGTGTCAAAAAAGATATACAAGCTTGCTCAAAGTATAGCATCCGGTGAGGAAAAGGCTAAGAAGAAGCTGTTCGCGGCGGCGTTTTAAAATTGGGCACGGGGCACGAGGATAGGAGCAGGTTCTCGAAGAAAACACCAAACCTCGCACCTCGTGTCTCGTACCAGACTATATAGGAATGCCCAGGAGGTAATAAATATGGGTTTGCTTAAAAGAATAGAGCAGGAAAAAACCGAAATATTGTCGGAAGGAAGACAATCGATCAAGGAAACAAAAAAAGAGGATCCCTTAAGTGATGTAAAAGGGATAATCCATAAAAAGATTATCGAAAGAATTGACACAAGCATGCTGGGGCAGGAGGGTGAAGAGCAGAGGTTCAATGCGGAAATAGCCGATATTGTGGAGGAAACTCTGAAGGAAAAAGAACTGCATCTTTCCCGTACCGAACGGCAGACAATGATAAGGTATATTATTGACGAGTCCATAGGCTTCGGCCCCATCAGCGGGCATCTTCTGGATGAGGAAGTTTCGGAAATAATGGTCAACGGGCCTGACCAGGTCTATGTGGAGAAAAAAGGGCGCCTTGAACTGGCGGATACAATATTTGAAGATAATCAGCACGTGATGAGGATAATAGAAAAAATAGTGTCCCCCTTGGGAAGAAGGATAGATGAAAGCTCTCCCATGGTGGATGCGCGCCTTCCTGACGGCTCCAGGGTAAATGCCATAATCCCGCCTTTGGCTCTGAACGGGCCGACAATAACAATAAGAAAGTTTGCGAAGAATCCTCTGAATGTGGGCAATCTGATTTCTTACGGTACAATGACCCCGGAAATGGCGCTGTTTATTGAAGCTTGTATCAAGTCAAGGCTTAATATCATAGTTTCAGGGGGTACCGGAAGCGGAAAAACTACAACCCTGAATGTACTTTCCTCCTTCATACCACATGATGAGAGGATAGTAACCATAGAGGATGCAGCAGAGCTGCAGCTGGAGCAGGAGCATGTGGTCAGGCTTGAGAGCAGGCCAGCAAATATTGAGGGAAAAGGAGCCATCAGTATCAGGGATCTCGTAAAGAATTCACTGAGGATGAGGCCTGACAGGATAGTAATAGGCGAAGTCAGAGGGGGAGAAGCCTTGGATATGCTGCAGGCAATGAATACAGGCCATGACGGTTCACTTACCACAGGCCACTCCAATTCTCCCAGGGATATGCTTTCACGTCTTGAGACCATGGTGCTGATGGCAGGCATGGACCTGCCTGTAAGAGCTATAAGGGAACAGATAGCTTCAGCAATTGACATCGTAATACATCAGGCAAGGCTTAAGGATGGAAGCAGGAAGATAACCCACATCACGGAAGTTCAAGGAATGGAGGGGGATACCATAATACTTCAGGACATATTTGTGCTGAATGAAAAGGGTACCTTTACCGCGACAGGAATAAGGCCCAAATTCATGGAGAAGCTTGCAAATACAAGGGTATCCTTGCCAAACAACCTGTTCAGTCAGGTATGAGAAAAGAGGGATTCATTATGCCGGAAATCTTGCTGCCTATGCTCTTTATAAATATGACCCTTGTCATATACTTGCTGTATAAATATTTCTCGGGAAAGAGAAGCGTAGCCGTAAGAATGAAGCAATACCTTAACCCCGAGAAAAACAGGGAAAAACCTGAAAAAGAAAGAGGGCTGCCCTGGCGGGAAAGCTTGTTTGTTTTCAGTAAGACTCTGAGAAAGAGCAAGTTTGGAATCAAGTACAGGGAGAAGATTGAAGCCAGGCTTGTTCAGGCGCATCTGCCCATAAAGCCGGAGGAATACATGTCAATAAATGTTATAGTATTCCTTGCATCTGCCCTTGTCTTTTTTGTATTTACGGAAAACCTTGCAGGTTCGGCCGTTTTTGCTTTGCTGGCAGCCCGCGTGCCCGGAATTTATGTGAATTCAAAAAGAAGAAGCATTATACATAAGATAGACCAGCAGCTGCCGGATACATTAGCCCTTATCTCAAATACCCTGAAGTCTGGATACAGCTTTCTTCAGGCAATAGATACGGCTTCCAGGGAGCTTCCTCCCCCAATATCCCTTGAATTTCAGAGGATATTGAAGGAAATCAACTTGGGAACCAATACAGAAAAAGCTATGGAAAGCCTGGGCAAAAGAGTCCAAAGCCAGGACCTGGAGCTAATAATAATGGCGGTTCTTATACAGAGGCAAATAGGGGGCAACCTGTCGGAAATATTGGATAATATTTCGGATACAATTCGCTCAAGGATAAAAATAAAGGGAGAAATCAAGGTGCTGACAGCCCAGGGGAGAATCTCCGGCATTATCATATCACTGATGCCTGTCGTTCTTGGAGTTATATTGTACTTCATTAATCCATCTTATATTTCACTGTTATTCAAGCACCCCCTGGGTCTCGCCATGTTGGGTACAGCCGTTGTGATGCAGGGTTTGGGCATATACCTTATAAGAAAAATTGTAAGAATTGAGGTGTAGCAATGCTTGGGGCGATTATGATAAGTACGTTTTCAACCGTATGTTTCACAATGGTAATGCTTTTAAGGATTGTTTTCAGAGAAAAGCTTCATATGCAGAAAAGAATTAAGGAGTATGTATTTATAGATGAAAAATCAGAGAATATTCTTGAAGGTTCCTTTGCAGACCGGGTAATAAAGCCGGTTATGGAAAAGGGCAACAGATTCTTGGGCAGGATTGCACCCAAACACTATTATAATTATTTGGAGAGAATGATTAATGAAGCAGGGAATCCGAAGGGAATAACCGTAGGAGGAGTTGTACTTCTTCAGATATTCTCAATCCTTGTCTCGGCAGGGGCAGCTGTGATTATGCTGCTTTCCACGGATATACCCACGCCGAAGATGCTTGTCCTGGTATGCATACTTCTTGTGCTCATAAATATTGTTCCTAAATTTTATCTAAGGCACAAAATAAGTGAACGCCAGAAGGAAATAGAAAGGGGCCTTCCGGATGTGCTGGACCTCCTTACTGTATCCATAGAGGCGGGACTTAGCTTTGACGGGGCAGTTGCAAAGCTGGTTGAAAAAATGTCCGGAGTGCTTGCGGAAGAATTCTCAATAGTGCTGAAGGAAATGAAAGTGGGGGTATCAAAAAAGGATGCCTTCAAATCTCTTGTTGAAAGGGTGCCGGTGCCAAGCCTTGTTACTTTTGTAAGCTCAATCATACAAGCTGATCAACTGGGCGTAAGCATAGGAAATGTTCTTAGAATACAATCCTCCCAGGTAAGGCAGAAAAGAATGGAGAGAACAAAGGAAAATGCTATGAAGGCGCCTGTAAAAATGCTGCTTCCCATGATAATATTCATAATGCCTACTATATTCATAGTGATTCTGGGGCCTGTTCTCATTAAAATCATGGAAGCCTTCGGATAGAAGGGAGGCACTTATGCTGTACAATGAAACAAAAAAAATAATTGTAGTTGATGAAATCAAAATAGCCGGGAGCTTTAAGGAGCGCCTCAAAGGGCTTATGTTCAAAAGCCGGATAGGCAAAAACGAAGGGCTTCTTATGCTGGGGTGCAATTCCATACACACATGCTTTATGAGGTTTGCCATAGATGTTGTTTTCATGGACCTGAACAACAGGGTAATATTTATAAAGGAAAAAGTAAAACCGTGGCGCAGCATCGGTTTTATAAAGAAAGCATATATGACTCTGGAGCTGCCGGAAGGTACGGTTAAGAATAAAAATATCGCAATAGGAGATATTCTTATCCTAAGCTGATGGGATACGGGGACACGGGGGAGACACGGGGGAGACACGGGGACGTTTAACGTGTCCCTCAAGGGACACGTTAAACGTCCCCGTGTCTCCCCCGTGTCTCCCCCGTGTCTCTCCCACCCCCCATGTCCCATCATTTCATATGCTTGGAAAGCCTTAAGGAAAGCATGGATGCAATTATTACTTTCAAAATATCTCCGGGAATGAAGGGCAGTGCGCCGAATATGACCGCCTGAGAAATTCCTATGCCTGTGACATAATTCAGCCAAAATACTCCAAAGGAATACACCACAACAATCCCACCCAATACATTTGCCGCCGCAAGCCGTACAAAACCCGGCTTTTTTCCCTTCAGGGCCGATATCAGGGCAGCACCGGCAACAAAGCCTATCAGGTAGCCTCCGGTCTTGCCCAAAATAGCGCCCATGCCGGCACTGCCCCCTGAGAATACGGGAAGGCCTGCCGCACCCATAAGAATAAAAACCAGGAGGCTTAAAACAGTTTGCCCGACAGGAAGCAGGCTTCCCGCAAGCATTACCGCCAGGGTTTGTGCAGTTACGGGAACTGCGGAAAAAGGAAGAGGTATGATAATATATCCGGAAACAGAAATCAGTGTGGCGAATAACGATATGTAACTCAAGTCTTTTACTGTTAGTTTTCTTTGCATATGTATCCTCCAAGAAATTATATGAATATGCTATATATACCATTGTACACATTGATAATGCCAATTGTCAACCACAAAAATAATAAGGTTGACAATTGGCCGATAAAAGAGGCCTGTGATAATTCACAGGCCTCCGGTTGTTTTCTTACAGCCAGCCCCTAACCTTCATAGCAGCTGCAACCTTCTTGATTGAGAACATGTAAGCTGCTTCTCTCATTGAAACATTGTATTCTTCTTTTATTGCATAAATTGAATTGAATGCTTCAACCATTGCTCTTTCTTCTTTTTCTTCAACTTCTTTTTCTGTCCAGTAGTAGCCATACAGGTTCTGTACCCATTCAAAGTATGATACTGTAACTCCGCCTGCATTAGTCAATATGTCAGGTGTCAGAAGAAGTCCCTTCTTATTGATAACTTCATCTCCGTCAGGAGTTGTAGGTCCGTTTGCAGCTTCACAGACGAGTTTTGCTCTTATTGTCTCTGCAACTTCTGCTGTAATCTGGTTTTCCAGAGCGGCAGGAACAAGAATGTCAACCGGTAATGCAAAGAACTCTGCCTTTGTTATTTCTTTTGATCCCGGGAAGCCGACGATCTTCTTGTTTTGCTTCATGTAAGCTACCAAAGCGTTGATATCCAGGCCCTTTTCGTCATATATGGATCCGTTCCATTCGCAAACAGCAACGATTTTTCCGCCAAGTTTCTGAAGATTCAATGCAGTATGGCTTCCGACATTGCCTAAGCCCTGTACGGCAATTGATGCGCCCTTGAAGTCAATGCCTACTTTTTTAGCAGCTTCTCTTGCTACAACAGCAACACCAAAGCCTGTAGCAGCGTTTCTGCCTAATGAACCGCCGAATTCAACGGGTTTGCCTGTAATAACTCCTAATTCACTGCGGCCGACCAGCTTATTATATTCGTCAACCATCCATGCCATAATCTGACCGTTTGTTCCAACATCCGGTGCCGGAACGTCAACTTTTTCGCCTATTAATTTATATATTGCCTGTATGTATCCTCGGCTTAATCTTTCAAGCTCTCCCTGAGACAGTGTGGTTGGGTCAACAATAATTCCGCCTTTTCCTCCGCCGTAAGGAATACCTGTAACGCAGCATTTAAATGTCATCCAGATTGATAAGGCACAAACCTCATCCCTGTTTACGTTCTGATGGAATCTGATTCCACCCTTTGTAGGACCAACAGCATCATTGTGCTGAGCTCTGTATCCTGTAAAGATTCTCAGTGAACCGTCATCCATTTTCACTGGGATAGCTACTTCAAGTACCTTCATCGGTTGTTTTAAGATTTCGTAAACTTTTGGATCCAACCCTAACTTATCGCAAGCTGTTTTTACCTGCTTCTGAGCATTCAAGAAAGGGTTCAAATTGTCCTGATGTGCCATTTTTTATTAACCTCCCAATTGTAATTATTAATATAATAAGCAAATTATGAGAAACATAATTGCTGATTATCAAGCCGGTTCTGATTCAATCACTTCTTATGGCATGTACATTTTCATCCAAAAAAATAGTATAGCATATTAATCCATTCAGATATATAATACAACATTTCTATATAAAAATCAAAACTCCTGCTAAATTTTTAACAATTTATATTTTTAGCTCATTTACGATATTTTCTGAAAATTTCTTTGCCGCTGCTTCGATGCCGGGTATCCTTAAAGCTGTCCCCGGATCGTTGGCAGTAGCCATAAATGAATGATAAGGAGGCAGATTGAAGCCTTTGTTTATGCAAAGTGCCCCCAGCAGCTGCCTGGCTACCGAATCACTGCCTGAATTGCCGGATACGATTATGGAAAACAATGATTTATTATAGAAAGGTGTTTTTACATATAATGCCGACATACGGTTAATCACTGCGGAAAGGTTTGCGGATACCGCGTCATTGTAATTGGGGCAAAGCCATATGACCGCATCAGATTTTTCTATGGCGGGCAGTATTTCCTTAACCATTATGCCGCCATAAAAGCAGCTGTTGTTCATGCTGAAATGCTTGCAGGTTTTATAAGAACACCCTTTACAATCAACTACACTGCCGTTTTCCACGTGGAGTTCGCTTATTCTGCATCCTTCAAGGCTGTTTTTTACCATATTCCACAGGGCAAGTGTATTTGAGGTCTCCTTCCGGCTGGAGTGAAGCGCAAGTATTTTCGGTTTTTTAACTGCTGCGGGATTGTATGCGGCGAATCTTTCTCCCAGTGAAGTGCATAGCTCCAAGCAGATATCTTCAAGGGATGCTTCTTTTATTTTTCTCCAGGCGGAGAAGTTTAACAGACTGCCTGTGGCTTCTATGGCAGGATGGCCGGGGAAGCGGCAGCCCAATTGATTCATCAGGAATACTATAAGGGAAGCAGTACTCTTTGTATATAGTTCATTTGAGCTGTGCAGCAGCAGTATTGCAGAGGAATCCTTCAGGGAATCGCAGCCCCGGCTTTGAAGCTCTTCCAATATTTCATACAAGGGTATGCATAAGCCGGCAGGGCTTATTTCAGCGCATACTATTATCTTTACTCCCCTGAGATCGGGTAAGCTTTGCTTGTCTGTTATGTATGAAGCATTTTTTCCCGTCAATACGGCTTCCAGCATTTTTTTCAGCTGCAGAGAAGCATTTCCGGGAATTATCACATAATAATCGCTCATGGCATTTTCCTCAGGCTTTCATATGTATTTTTCAATCTTAGAAAAAGCTCCTCCGGAACAGGAAGCCTCTCAAGCTCTATTCCTGAAGCATTAAGCCTGTTTCTTGCTCCCATGTATACTCCCCCCAGGAAGGTAGCGCTGTAATGCCACTGTCCTCTTATTGTTGCAAGTATTGACAAGGCGCCTGACGAGAGAGCAGGAGCGATATAGGGCTTATAGCCCAGCTTGCGGACTTCCAGGTTTGCTGTTTTTGATTTTTCGGTAAGATAACGGGAAAGACGGTCATTGTAGTTTTTTATACTGTCCGCTATTACCAGGCCTTCGCCGTGAGGGCCGAAAGCTCTGCCTTCCCTTATGTAGTGAGCGGTTTCCCTGCCCAGGCCCGCAAAATAGGCTGCCCTTGCATGCATTACTCCAAGGCCGTAGCCTCTTATTTGCTCAGGCGCAAGGCCATTGAAATCAAGCCTGCCGCAGCCATCGGTATTGCTGAAGCCGAAGGCCGCCTTGCATAACATATCCACAGGATCCGACACTACCGCAAATATGCCTTTATAGCCGCATTTCCGGGCTTTTTGGGCATATTCCCAGATGATCTTTGAATTTCCTTCATATTGTGCCCTTCTTACGTCTCCCGGGTTTTCGCTCAGCGGAGGCACCCCTGCGGTTATGCAGAATATGAACATATCACAGTCAAAAAGTTGTTTTTCCGATATTGAAACAACATCAGGATGAGCATTACCGCAGCTGGGGTCCAGTATCTGATTGGCCTCATACTCCCAACGCCTGACTTTGTTTGGATCTATATCAAAAATTCCTATATGTGATACCGAGCCGCCTCCCAGAAGCCTCAGGCCTGAGACAAGAGTTCCTCCTACATCCCCAAGGCCTGCAACATTTATTCTCCATTTTGCAGGCGGCTCGTAAAGCAGCACATCCTGCCAATTGGGATATTCGGTATTGATTCTGGTTACATTATTACCGCTGACAGCTTTAATTATCCAATCCGGCAGGTTATTATCCTCTGAATCGGGAAGAAGAAGCATATCAAGGCCTTCCTTCAAGTTATAAACAAGATCAGGCTGGGAAGCGCAGAAGCTCCTTCTTGATTCTCCGGGAGGGCAGCTGTCCAGCACAAATATACGCCCGGCACCGGAAGCCGCTTCCTCTTCCGGGATTTCTTCCAGCTGCAGGTATTTTTTCCGGGATACCAGGGTCTTGTTGAATAGCTTATAATAAAACATCATATTACCCCCGATGTATTTCATATAGAATACGCCTGTGTGCAGCCGATTCATTATAACTGGTAGTCTTGACGTATTCTATGAATCAAGGAATATATTTTAGGATATCCGAAACATGTATCAAATGTATATCCTAAAATATATTGCATATGATTCGCTCGAGCCTGTCCAACAGCTCCAAATCGTTTTTAAGATAGAAGGATGGGCTCAGGCTAAGGTCATAGTCCATGTTTTTGCCGTGATCGGGACACCTGGGTGTTATAAACACCTGCCCCATGGAAGACAGGGTCAGGCTCCTTTCATTAATGGCCTGGAATTCATCCTCCAAGGTTGTCAGTATTTCTATCGCATTTTCCATGGCGGTATGCGAAAGCATATATATTGATTTTTTTGATGTTTCGTTAAGAAAAGAGGGTGAGGTATAAGGGAGTATCAGGTTTATTGAGGGAAGCAGGTTCCTTTTCGGATATATGCCCCTCCATAAAGCATCTCCGCCAATAAAGGGATAGAAGTTGTTTTCGTTATACCATTCTCTCAGACGCGGAATAAAATATGCACAATCGGTATCATTCCCCTGAATTTCCATTAATTCCTTCCCTTTTCCGGAAAGTATGCCGACTATTATCTTCCTTATCTCAATATTCTCTTTTTTCAGCATTGGGTCCAGGGTTTTCAGCCTGAAGCCGTGATGAAGGGTGTCATCCACCAGAATAATGGGCCTGTCAAAGGATTTCAGCATCTTCATCTGGATTTCAAGATCAAGATAATACGGGAAACTCCCGACCTTGTAATCTTTAGCATCAGGGCCGTACAGCCTTTCTGTATGAAGTGCCTTTGTTACTGTGTTGGGAATAATGCTTCTGCTGAGTATATTGCCGTAGGGTACGCACATAGCAGGCCCCAGGTGCCTTGGCTTCAAAGGCTTTGTGGGAACCACATTCACCTCGCATATTTTTTTAACCAGAGTGCTGTCCATGACTGCCCTGTCAAAGGGCAGTATCAGATTTCCCGCATATACTTCGGCAAGAGTGCTTTGAAGCCTCTTTCTGGTTCTTGAGACTATATCCTTAAAAGAGCGGCTGCTTACGTATGGTTCCTTTATGATAGTCTCTATATCCAGGTTCAAGGCGCAGGGGGTGCTTATATTTACTGCCAGCACTTTGTTCAGGCATCCGGGACAGGGCAGATCCCTGAAGCCCATCAGCCTGAGGGCTTCAAGCATGTCGTAGGATATGGGGCTTAATGTGCTGTGGAATACTGCGTAGTCATAATCCCGGGCTATACAGTAAGCCAGTGTTTCCGCCAGAAGAATCTGTTCCATGTTTTCCAGAACGGTGTTATTCAATATGAATAAACCGTCAATACTCACTATTTTTCCTGTGGAGTTTTCTCTTATATAATCAGTTACGGAACTGTTCCCGAATTCCTGGTAAAGGAAGCTGGAGCTGATTCTGTGAAAAGCAGAAAAACCAAGGATTTGCCTCTTATGATCCGCATCTCTGATTAATAGAAGCCTTGAGGCTATTTTTCCCAGAAACTTTCCTAGGCTGTCTGCAAGGGATTCTTTGTCGATACACAGGGATGAGGATAATTCATTGAACAGCTCTCTGCTTGCTTTCTCCACTACTTCGATTTCGATGGACTCTGTCTGTACCATTGACTTATATTGGGGCTCACTCTGATAGAATCCGTTTTCATAGATGAATTTCTGGGCCAGAGGATCCACCAGCATTGATATATCTCTGTTTTCATCAACATTGCTTCTTATCTGGGTAGAACTGATATCCTCATATTGAGGAGGAAGAGAGAGGCGGATTACCTTTCCGTCGATTTTGCCGATTGTTTCCGAAAGCTTGCCTGCATCTTTTTCATATTGATTATAGGAACTCTTCCTTTCAAATATTATATGTGAAAAAGTTAATACGGAGTTTTTGCTTATTTCTTTTTTATATGCCGAGGCATTAATCATTACATCGCTTCCCGCAACTATATAAACCTCCGACGCCGGGAAATTGTTCCTCAGTACCTCAAGGTCCAAAGGATTCGCAATATTTGTTGGATAATCCTCGGGATAGATGTATATGTTGAATTCTTCGGCAACGGACATATTAATAATGCTTTTCCTGATAAGATTAGGCAGGGTTTTCTTTGACCAGGAAAATTCGTCCACGGCCAGGTAAACTTCAAAGCCCATATCACGTATTGCTCTCGCAATCTCCTTGTGCCCCAGAGAGAAAGGATCAAAAGCCCCCGGGAAAAGTGCAACCTTCTCAGGGACAGCTATTTCAATATCTTTGTAAAAGAAAGTATAATCGGAAATAAACCTGTAAATATTGATTAAGCCTGCTGAATTCGTAAGGAACAACAGCCCTTCCCGGATATCGTCCTCAAGCAGTGTGAGCAGCTTCTTGGCAATACGGATAAAAATCTCGTTCTTTTCTTCCGGCATCAGAGTACTTGAACCGAAGATCTCCTTGCCTAAAACGCTGAAGGCAGACTGTTTTACATCTGCGTCATAATGGGCAAGCCCGTTGATTATGATACTGAGTATCCTTATGAGCCTGTTTTCGAAGACTTCCCTTTTCTCTTTAAATGTTTTGATATAGGATGGATAATTTGCTATTGTAATGCCTATGGTTTTTAATATCAGAGAGTCCAAGTGGGGGGTGGAGTTCTTTATCTTCTCCTTGAAATCGTCAAGGACCTCATCAAGTTCCACGGGCTCAAGGGATAGTATAATTTTTCCCAGGTAGTTCGGAATGTATTCTGCGAACTGGTATCCTTCAATTTCAAGGGCACGGAGCATTTCCACGGCAATGTCATTCCTCTGCTCCGGGGACAAGTGGGAAACTATATGTGTCAGAGCCTCTCCGGCACGATTGCGGACACTTTCGGAGGCACTGACCTTCATAAGATTGCAAAAATGCATAGCTGAATAAAACCCGTTGGATTTTGGATTACTTAATGAATTGTCCAGAAGCAGATCCAGCTGAATTCTTTTTATTACCCATTCTGTTGCGGTTTTAAGGTTGCTCAATGAGATTTCTGAAAGCTTGTGAAGGTCCTTATGGCAGTACTCATGGAATTTATTCAGTACCGCCGGCTCCATTTCCAGCAAGCATGCGATTTTATGTTTCAGATAGTTTTCGGAAACAACGCCGGATCTTCTATGGGTGCCTGATATCATTTCCTTGACAGAGAGTGCCAGGCTGCCGATCGCGGTATTATCTCCGGATGTATCGGTATTTTTCCGGGAACGGGCAAGGATATTATATGCCACGTCCATTGCGGAAAGCCTGATTGCATTGCTTTTATCGCTAAGCCGCCTTTTGACATAGCTGCAGATTATCCTGTCTGCTTCATGGTCACCGCAGACAGGCATATACCTTAAGGCTTCGAGCAGATACAGCTTTGTCTCATTGTTTCTGCGGGCGCCTTCCTTATAGTATTTGGCGGCAACAGTTCTGAAGCCTTCTGTCTGGCTCTTGCCGCAGTGTGAAAACAATGAAGATACTATGATACTGATGCTGTACCCCAGGTAACTTTTGTGGAGAGGTACTATTTTATGGTCAGGGCTGACCAGAAGCTGCATATATTTGTCCAGCAACTCGAAGCTTGTCATTACGGGAGTGTCAAGTATGGCGTTTTCGGGCACATCTTTGCGATATTTTTCATCGAATCTTGCTATCAATAGTCCTATCAGCTCTGCACATTGCCTTCTGATATCATCCTCGGGGTGCACCAGTTGTTCATAAAGGAATCTGATAGTAATGAGTTTTTGTTTCTGTGTAAGATAGGTAGAGTATTCTTCAAAAATTCTTAAATACTCCCGAAGCTTTTTCCAGTTGGCTTCACTTCTGGCTGATTCCAGTATGCGGTTAAGGGAAGCTTCATCCCTAAGCTGATACATAAGATTTATGTTATGGCTGATTGCCAGGTGCTTGATACTTTTGATTACCTGGTTCCCGCTCATCAGGGAATAATGACGGTTTTTTATTCCCAATTCCCTTCTTATGCCCTTGCTGATGCTATTTATATCAACTTCTATACCAAGGCTTATCAAATAATCCTCAAAGTCCGCAAGCTTGGAATATACTCGTCTGTACTTCTTTTCCTTTATGGCATCCAGATTATCCAGTTTATCCAGAATAATATTAAAGGAATCCTTCAGGGGATAGATATGCATTTCTCTTGTGTTTCCGGTTGCATCATGTTTTACTCTGAAGTCTGAGTATATGAGTACCAGGGACTCAAGGGGAAGGTTTTCAAGCTCAAGATCCCAGGTGGAATGGTTTGTGGCTATGTGGCCAATATAGGTAATGTCATGATTTCTGAACCACAAATCGGTATAGTAATAATGAAGATACGGCACCCTCTTGGATTCAGAAGATTTGCATCCGTATTTTCCAATGTCATGGCCAGCTGCGGCTCCCGAAACTCTGCCAAGGTCAATTGGGATTCCGGCTTTTTTCAGTTCCCTTCCTATATATAAAGCCAGGTAATGCACCCCGCAGATATGGTCAAGGGTATTAAAGCCCAAGACCTCCTGATTCAGCTTCATCATTTCATATACATACAGTTCATCAAAGGCCTTAAGGAATTTCTTATATTCAATTGGGTTTTCCAATTCGTTTTCTTCTTCAGAAGATAGGAATCGTATGGGATATCTGCTCTGCCATGTATTGTCGGAGCCGTTTTTTTGGAATTCGGAAATCTCTCTGAGAGTCTGCAGATATATGCTGCATGAGCCTTCCAATCCATTCTTAAGCTCCGCTTCAACGGCATGGGGGAAGGATTTGCTCAGGGTATACTGATATACATATTCAAGCCAATTTGAGGGAATATTATCCTCTGCAACTTGGTTCATAAGGCTTTGGCACAGCAGCAGAACGGAATTGCAGCTGTAATCCCTGTTCCTGACAATCTTGTGAAGATTCTCAATAAAGCTGACGTCTTCTATATACTTTTTAGCTGCATCCTTCGAATTATCAGGCAAATCCAGCCGGAGAAGCCTATTGCATATATCATTGTAGAGCCTGATTACATATTCCTTATTCATAAAATCCTCCTTAAGCACTGGAAATTGCGGAAACTACAGCATAGTTAAATTATATTATATTCCAATTAAATATATTTTTCAAACTTCATTAGATTGTGGTATAATAATGCGAAAACGAAGGAAATTGCGACGGGGACATGGGGACGCGGGGAAACGTCCCCGCGTCCCCGTATATGAGACACGGGGGACGTTTCTCCTGTCTCACTGAAAGCGAGACACGCGAAACGTCCCCATGTCTCATAAAAGTGTGCCTCGATATACTATACAAGCTCTTGCTTAGTATGCATCCTGCAGAATACTGCCATATGTATAAAGGAAATGCAAATACCGACGTGGGGAAGCTATATTCGACGAAACCTTCCACCTGACCTCGGAACGGAAAGGCTTCCAGGCAAAATAACCAGACGGGCTTGCAGAGATGGGACCCACGCCAGTGATTTTGCTGGCTTTGGAAGGTGAGGAGAACATACTTCCCCTACAGTCGGAGTACTTTACAAACCCTTGATTATAAGTCGCATTCTTCCTATAAGGAGATACAGTAATGGGCAAAAAGCAGAGAATTGACAAGATACTATCCAATATGGGGTATGGCACCAGAAAAGAAGTAAAAGAACTGATTTCGGGCGGGCTTGTCGAAATAGACGGGATTGTTGTGAAGGAGCCGGGGCAGCAGGTGACGGCTGATTCTCAGGAAATAAAGGTAGGGGGCCGTAAGCTCTTGTACAAGGATTTCATATATATAATGATGAACAAGCCCCAAGGAGTCATATCCGCCACGGTCGACAGCAGGGAGAAGACGGTTATTGACTTGCTGCCGGACGAATTCAAGGCCTTTAAGCCTTTTCCCGTGGGAAGGCTTGACAAAGATACCGAAGGCCTGCTTTTGCTTACCAATGACGGACAGATGGCACACAGGCTGCTGTCTCCGAAGAAGCATGTTCCGAAGACATACATAGCAAAGGTTGCAGGGAGGGTAAGCCAGGAGGATGCGGAAGCTTTCGGCAAGGGGGTAATCCTGGAGGACGGGTACAAAACCATGGCATCAAAGCTTCAAATACTTGTAAGAGGAAGCATCTCTCATGTTGAGGTTACTATATATGAGGGCAAGTTCCACCAAGTCAAAAGGATGTTTCAGGCAGTCGGCAAGGAAGTGATATTTTTGAAGCGCATTTCCATGGGGGAGCTGAAGCTGGATGAGACTCTTGAACCCGGAGAATACAGGGAGCTGAATGAAGAGGAACTGAGAATACTGTCCTGATTTATTTAAACTTGAGGTTGCATGTTTGTTAGATTATTGATAATATAATTAATTAGATATATATCGAATTACTTATATAATAAGCTTTTTTTAAAGGGGTGCTGCAAATGGCAATGGAAATATACGGAGAGTCCGACGAGCCTTTAGTAAGGATTGTGAATTCTCCGGTTGTCGAACTTATATGCGCTGTTCACCTGCTTACCGACGCTGCTCATCATCAGTATGAGTTAAGGTGGGCGGAGGAGGTTCTTTCCGGATTCAAGCAGGAAGAGCTGGAGGCTTTGAATACCATTAAGCTGTTTTCATCAGGCTGGATGAATATGTTGAATCTAATACTGGAAAGCGGCATACTTACATCAATACCGGAATTCATAGGGTACATTGAACGGCTCGATTTGCTGGACTTTTTTTATTTCTTCTTAAATGAGGAAGTTGAGAGAACCAAGATTCAGAAGGCATTTGCATATAAGAAGGAGCGGAGCAGGATACAGGAAAAAACAAAGTGGGCAGTAGAAGAAAGCGAGCTTATGGAATTTTTTGAATTTCCTGAGAAGATAAAAAGAGATACTATAAATTTATTTAAAAAAGTTTATGCTCATGATTTTATGGCAAAGCTGGACCGGTGCAAGGAAAAAATGGAAGCCGGGATACAGTATGTAGAAAGCTTTACAGGGAAAGACAGCGTGGAATCCGTGCTTGAAAAAATCTCCGGAAGATCAAGGAAATTGTTCAGCGGGTTTAAAGAATACTATATAATTCCTTCATATTTCATATCACCCCAGAAAAGCCTGAGAATATACTCCGGTGATAGGATATATGTGGTTTTTGACTGCAGAGTGACCAGGGACAAGCGTGAGGCTTTATTGGAAGAGCTGTCTTCAGTATTAAAGATAATTGATGATAAGTCGAGGATGGAGATATTACGGATACTTATGAACAATAAAAGCTACGGGAAGGCTCTTTCCGACCTGGTGGGCCTGTCAACTCCCACTGTATCCCATCATTTGGACATTTTAAAGCAGGCCGGATTAATCAAGGAAGAAAAAATTAGAAATATCAAATATTTCTATGCGGACAAGGATAAACTAAAAAAAGTAGTGGATGATATAAACAAGTATTTCTTTGGGGCAGAGTAGGGAAATCGGCTGTGCGAATTTGCACGGCCGATTATTTATTGTAAAATTTTTTCCGTGAAAAAGGAGATTTCAAGTTTTTGTTGTATATTAAATTAATGTGCTATGCAATTTTTTGAGATATTGCAGAGGGAGTCGTGTTTATGAAAATCAGAGAAATAACCGAAAACATGGAAAAAAATAACCTCTCCAAGTACGCCTCTTTAAGTGTAAATTCCAAAGGGAGGCAGACTTGGGAGGAAAAATGCGATATAAGAACCGATTATCAGAGGGATAGGGACAGGATACTGCATTCGAAGGCATTCAGGAGGCTTAAGCACAAGACGCAGGTATTCATATCTCCCGAAGGGGATCATTACAGGACAAGGCTGACCCATACTCTGGAGGTATCCCAGATAGCGCGGACCATAGCAAGAGGTCTCAGACTGAATGAAGACCTCACCGAGGCAATAGCTCTCGGACACGACCTGGGGCATACACCCTTCGGACATGCCGGAGAGAAGGTATTGAATGAAATACATCCGGTCGGGTTCAAGCATAATGAACAAAGCCTCAGGGTTGTAGATATACTTGAGGGAGGAAAAGGCCTTAACCTGACTTATGAGGTCAGAGACGGTATTTTGAGGCATACGGGAGATATCGGGCCTGAAACGCTTGAAGGAAATATTGTCAGCTTTTCCGACCGGATTGCATATATAAACCATGACATTGATGATGCACTTAGAGGGGGTATATTGGAAATGTCCTCACTTCCCGAGAAGTGTATTGCAATACTTGGAGATACCCACAAGAAAAGGATTAATACAATGATAACCGACATAATAACCCAAAGCATGGATAAAAATGAGATTATGATGAGCAGTATGGTAAGGCAGGCTACTGATGAGCTTAGGGAATTCATGTTTGAGAATGTATATATCGGTTCGGAGGCCAAGGCGGAAGAGAAGAAAACCAGGAATATAATAAGCTGCTTGTATGAATACTATGTGCAAAACCCTGAGGAAATGCCCATTGAGAATATCAGGGAGAATAGGGATGCGGATAATATAGATATAGAAAGACTTGCATGTGATTATATCGCAGGAATGTCCGACCGTTTTGCCATAAACAAATTTACCGAGCTGTTTATTCCATCCCCCTGGCGAGTATAGCAGGGAAATAATATCCATAAAATTTATTTTCTTTTGAAGGATATTAGGATTATTTGTCGAATAAAAACTATCTTGTTACGTTAATTATTAATTAGAGGTATATGTATGAGAATATTGATAGACGGGGACGCCTGCCCCGTTACGCATTTGATTGAGAAAACAGCAGCACGATGTGGGGTCGGTGTTGTTTTTTTTCACAGCACATGTCATTACAGCAACTATTCAAATGCGGCTGCGGAAAAAATAATGGTTGATAATGAATCACAGGCAGTAGATATGGCAATAATTAATAAAGCAGTAAAGGGAGATATTGTAGTGACAGGAGACTTTGGACTTGCATCTCTGACCCTTGGGAAGGGAGCGAAAGCTATATCTTTCAGCGGTATGATATTTGACGAATCCAATATTGACCGGCTTCTTTTCGAAAGACATGTATCCGGAGTAATCAGGAGGAGCGGCGGCAGAACCAAAGGCCCCGCAAGGCGTACAGACAGTGACGACAGGAACTTTGAAAAATCACTCAGCTTTCTAATTTCACAAATTATGAAGGATATTTAAGATAAATGGAGAACTATTATATAAATAATTAATGATATCATATTTTACCGTTTGATTAAAGTAAAAGGTGGAAAAAAAGATGTTTTTCTCAGAAGATAAGATTTCTGAGATAATTGAGAAAAACGATATAGTGGATGTTATTTCAGAATATATGACATTAAAGAGGAGCGGCAGCAATTATATGGCTTTGTGCCCTTTCCATTCGGAGAAGACACCGTCCTTTAGCGTGTCACCATCTAAACAGATATTTAATTGTTTTGGCTGCGGTTTCGGAGGCAACGTAATAACATTTATCCAGAAAATCGAAAGAATTGAATTTGTGGAAGCAGTGAAAATGCTTGCTGAAAAAGCCGGGGTAAAGCTGGAAGAGGACAAGGATCCCAAACAGTTGGAAAGAGCTAAGCAAAAAAAGGCATTGTACAGGATAAATGCTGAAGCTGCAAGGTTTTTCTACAGCAATCTGAATGCCGGATCCAAAGCTTTGGAGTACCTCCGAAGAAGAGGCCTGAGTGATGCAATCATCAAAAGGTTCGGCTTGGGATATGCACCGGATGAGTGGTATGGGCTGATGAACCATATGAAAAGGAAGGATATTGATACCGAGCTTCTTTTTAAGGCAGGGCTTATTGTCAGGAATAACGATGGTGAGAAATTTCGCGACAAGTTCAGAAACAGGATAATGTTTCCCATAATAGATCTCAAGGGAAATGTTATTGCTTTTGGAGGAAGGGTAATAGATGATTCAAAGCCCAAGTATCTCAACTCACCTGATACGCTTGTTTTTAACAAGGGCTACAATATTTACGGTTTGAATTTTGTTAAAAAGGTGCAGAACCTGGAAAATATAGTAGTAGTCGAAGGCTACATGGATGCAATTGCTTTGCATCAATTTGGAGTGGAGAATGCCGTCGCTTCTTTAGGAACAGCCTTTACTGAAAATCAAGCTAAGCTTTTGAAGCGTTTTTCAAATGAAATCATAATAGCATATGATTCGGATCTGGCAGGACAGGCTGCGACATTGAAGGGATTGGCAATCCTTGAGAAGGAAGGCTGTGTGGTAAAGGTACTAAGCCTGCCTTCAGGAAAGGATCCCGACGAGTATATAAGGAAAGAAGGCATTGATGCTTTTAGAGACAGAATAAGGAAGAGTGTTTCCCTTATTGAATATCAGATTGAAAATTTAAAAAGAGGTTTGGACATAAATAACATACAGGACAGAATAAAATTTACAAAAGGGTTCTCCGAGATTTTGAAGAACGTTGTAAGCAACGTTGAAGTAGATGCCTATATCAGAAAGTATTCCGGTATTATGAAGGTAAATGAGGAGGCTCTGTATGCGGAGCTGAACAGGCTCAGGAAAAAGAATAAAAATGGAAATAATAAACATAATATATTAAATAGTATAAAAACCGAGCCGGAATTAAAAAAAGGAGAAATAACAGCAGAGATTTATCTTCTTAATATATGTATTTATTATTTCAAGAAAGTAAAAAATATTTTTGAGATTTTGAAACCGGCCGATTTTTCCAATGATATACATGTCAGGATTGCAGAAATCATCCAAAGGGCATATAAGGAGGATAAGGCAATAACTGCAGGTGAAATCATCAGTTACTTTGATAATGATGATGAAAAGTCAAGAGTCGCGGGAATCTTCAGCCAAAAACTACCGGATTCGGATGTGGACGGGCTGATTAAGTCAAGCTTGGATAAGATCAGACAATCGAAATTGGATAGAACGATTCAGGAAATGACAGAAAAAATGAATGAAATGTATCACGCAGGAAAAAAGGAAGAAGCCAATAAAATCTTTGTTGAGATTAAAGAGCTGCAGAAGAAGAAGAGGTAATATCCGGAAGGGAGGGGATACGGTGAAAACAGAAGAACTTAGAATGACATATGTAAAAGAATTGGTTGATAAAGGAAAGAAAAACGGATCGCTGACATATAAGGAAATAATGGACACTTTTGAAGAAGTGGAAATGGATCCTGAACAGATAGATAAGCTGTATGAATATCTTGAGACTAAAGGCATAGATGTGGTAGGAGCAATAGATAATGATATGGATATTCCGCCTCTTGATGAGGATGTGGAGGAAGTCGATCTTGATATAAGCATTCCGGAAGGTATTAGTATAGATGATCCTGTCAGAATGTATCTGAAGGAAATAGGGAAAGTGCCCCTGCTGAGCCCCGAGGAAGAGATCGATTTGGCAAATAGAATAAAGAAAAATGATTCCGAAGCCAAAAAGAAACTTACCGAAGCAAACCTTAGGCTGGTAGTCAGCATTGCAAAACGATATGTAGGAAGAGGAATGCTGTTCCTGGATCTTATACAGGAAGGTAATCTGGGGCTTATTAAGGCTGTTGAAAAGTTTGACTATACAAAGGGATTTAAATTCAGTACTTACGCTACCTGGTGGATTAGACAGGCAATTACCAGAGCTATTGCCGACCAGGCAAGGACAATCAGAATACCCGTGCATATGGTTGAAACAATAAATAAGCTTATAAGGGTTTCAAGACAGCTCCTGCAGCAGCTTGGCAGAGATCCTATCCCCGAGGAGATTGCCGCTGAAATGGGAATGTCGGAGGATAAGGTAAGGGAGATTATGAAAATTGCCCAAGAGCCCGTTTCTCTCGAAACTCCTATTGGTGAAGAGGAAGACAGCCATTTGGGGGACTTCATACCTGATGAAGACGCTCCCGCACCGGCCGAATCGGCAGCATTTACACTGCTTAAGGAGCAGCTTATGGAGGTGCTTGATACTTTGACTCCGAGGGAGGAAAAGGTGCTGAAGCTGAGGTTCGGGCTGGAGGATGGAAGGGCCAGAACCTTGGAGGAAGTTGGCAAAGAGTTTAATGTCACCAGAGAGCGTATAAGGCAGATTGAGGCAAAAGCATTGAGGAAGCTCAGGCATCCAAGCAGAAGCAAAAAGCTAAAGGATTTCCTTGAATAAACAAAATTTACTGTTGACTTTCATAATAAAAGTTAGTAAAATAATATTTGTCAGTTTAAAGTTCCTCAATAGCTCAGTCGGTAGAGCATGCGGCTGTTAACCGCAGGGTCGTTGGTTCGAGTCCAACTTGGGGAGCCATTTTCGGGCCTTTAGCTCAGTTGGTTAGAGCAACCGGCTCATAACCGGTTGGTCCGGGGTTCGAGTCCCTGAAGGCCCACCATTTATTATGAGTATAAACCTGATACGAAAGTATCAGGTTTTTTACTATCCACCTATTTGTTTCCCCCGCCGGGAGGCTTTTTTATTTCGCTTTCGCAATCCTGCTTCTCAATAATATTATTGATTGCTTCCATGGTTTCAAGCTGGTTGGACAGCTTCTCGGCTTCTTTCTCCCATTCCTTGGTAGTTCCTCCCCAACTGAATTTTTGTATTACCTCCGGCTTGATATGAAGCTTCTTACTCATTTTTTTCACTTCCTTTATTGTATTTTTCTCATTTATTAATAAAAAAATTTATAAAGTGTAGTATAATAAATAATAATAAGGCAAGACACGGGAACTGAGCAGGGTGTCGAAGCATGCAGCAGCAATTATACATTAATAATGTAAGGATGATGATATTGAATCTTACTCCCAGACTGAAAATTATAGCAGACAGTATACAAGGCTTTGAGACATTGGCGGATATCGGTTCGGACCACGCATATCTTCCTATATATTTAATAAAGAACAGACGGGTAAAAAGCGTTATTGCCACAGATGTGAACAGCGGTCCGGCAGAGATATCCAGGAAAAGAATCAAGAATCATGGACTGGAATCGAAGATAAGCGTGCGCGAAGGAAGCGGCCTCAGGGTGATAAATTCTGGGGAAGCAGAGGTCATTGTTATTGCGGGCATGGGAGGAATTCTCATAGGAGATATTTTGGATAAGGGCATAGATGCGGCAAAAAGTGCCAAGCTTTTGATTCTTCAGCCGATGAGAGATTCGGAAAAGGTAAGGGAATGGCTTCTTGAACATGGTTTTGACATAATTGATGAGGAACTGGTAAAAGATCAGGATAAAATATACGAAGTCATATGGTCGCAGCCCGGAGAGGAAGCGGGGGAAGCAAAGGGGCCATTGCTTATAGGAGAAAAGATTATTGAAAAAAAGCATCCTCTATTGGAGGAATTTATTAATAGAAAAGTAAAAGAACTGGAGAAAATAATGATTGCCCTGGAAGCTATGGATTCGGATAATTGCAGGGAGAGAGCCGAAGAATGCAGGGCAATGCTGGCTTATTACAGGGAGGTGGCTGAATGGGCACGATAAAATGTCAGACTATTGCGGGAATGCTGGATGAACTGGCACCCAGAAGCCTTGCTGAAAGCTGGGATAACGTGGGCCTGCTTGTAGGCGACGGAAGGAAGCGCGTCAGCCGTATCATGGTTTGCCTTGATGTTACGGAATGGGTAATAGAAGAAGCCGTAGATAATAATGTTGATATGATAATATCCCATCATCCCATGATATTCAGCGGAATAAAAAAAGTTAATACGGATACTGCCACAGGCAGGAAGCTTATTAGCCTTGTTAAGAACGATATATCCCTGTACTGTCTTCATACCAATTTTGATATCGTGTCAGGGGGGCTGAACGATATTTTTGCAAAAGAACTCGGATTTTCGCATTGGACAATTATTGAAGAGACATACAGGGAAAAGCTTTTCAAGTTGGTTGTCTATGTACCTGCGGGGCAAGAGGACAGTGTTGCCGATGCAATGTGCCGTGCAGGCGCGGGTTATATAGGCAAATACAGCGGCTGCACTTTCAGAAGCAAAGGGATCGGCACCTTTGAGCCTCAAGAGGGGGCAAAACCTTTTCTCGGCAGCATAGGAAACCTTGAGAGAGTTGAGGAATTCAGGGTGGAGACAATAGTTCCCGAGAAGCTTTTGAGCAAAGTGGTTGGGGAGATGTTAAAGGCTCACCCCTATGAGGAAGCAGCCTATGATATATATGAAACAAAAAATGAAGGCCGTGTTATGGGGCTTGGGAGAATAGCCGAGTTGGAAAGGGAAACGACTCTTTCCATGTTTGCCGGAAATGTGAAAACCTTGCTGAATGCCGAAAACATTAGGTATGCAGGAGATCCGAACAGGAGTATCAGGAAGGTTGCGCTTCTAAACGGCTCGGGAAGCAAATTCATAAATTCTGCAAGGCTTGCCGGAGCGGATGTGCTGATAACCGGAGACCTGCAGTATCATAGCACTCTTGAAGCTCTGGAAATGGGCTTGTGTGTAATTGATGCAGGGCATTTCAGCACAGAGAAGATAATGATGAAGTATATTACTGAATTTTTAAAGAACAAATTCAGAGAGCTTAAGGTTGAAGCGGATGTTTTTGAATCATGCTCAAATACGGAAATTTTGAGAGTATTATAGGAATAGTCAGCTATTCCTATTTTTATTTTTTTAAAAGGAAAAAGGAGATGGTCTGATGAATTTGCCATTGCTTTATGAACTGCAGCATCTGAATAAGGAAATGGGTGCAATCACCAGGAAGCTCAGAGAGCTTCAGGAAGACAAGGACATGAAAAAGTATAAGGAGGAGTATCAAAGGCTCAAAGAGGAATACCTTAAAGGCGAAGAAAAATTGAAGAAAAATGCTTACCGGCAGGAAGCAAGGAATAATGAGATTAGAAACATAGAGTACAACATGAAATCATCGTTAGAAATCAAGTTCAGCAAAGAAACAAACACAGTCAAAAAATTGGAGAACATTGAGAAACAACTTGAAAAGCTTGAAGAAAAAAAGCAGGCGGCAGAAAATGAAATAATAGAACTCATTAATGATGCGGATAATATTAATAAAGAACTTGCTGAGATAAAAAAGAAACTGGCATTTATTAAAAAGAAATTTTTGAATTGCAAAGAGGATGCCGACAAGGCGGCTGCCGGGTTGAAAGCACAAAAATCAGAGCTTCAGGCCAAAATTGACAGCATGATGAAATCCATTGATCAAGAAAGTCTTGAAATGTACAACAGACTGATAAAAACACATTCCGATCCGGTTGCCCTTGTTAAAAACCGCATTTGCAGCGGGTGCAAGATGGAAGTTCCCGCTATTGATTATGAAGCGCTGAAAGGCGGCAATCAAGAGCTGAAATGCCAAAGCTGCGGAAGGATTTTATTTTACAAAAAATCCTGATGCTAAGTAAAGATATGGCATAACATCTTAATATATCATATGTCAATACTTTGTGAAAATGTCACCCTAAAAGTGACTTAATTATCGTATGAAAATGTCACTTTCAGTAGGAGAAAAATTTTTAAGGATCCCGGTTGACAACGAGCCTCTCCTATATGATGATAAGCCAGCGGGCTAAGCCTTCATGCCCCGTAGCTTTTTCTCTGGAGCTGGGCTAAGGGCATACTGGCTGGCCGCCAATAAGGCTATCATATAGGAACCTCTCATTGTCAACCGTACTTAAAATTTTTTCTCTTAGATTGGGGTTAAGCATACTTTTTAAGGAATATGTCCTCAAGAATTCTGAGGATTTCCTGGTCACTTTCTTCATAGTTAAGCTTTTTCATCAATGTGTGACCATATTTGTAATAATGACTGTCTGGCGGAGTCCAGGGCTTCTTTTTCTTAGGTTCTGAAGGTGTAGTAACTTTAATTGGTTTTATATAGTTAATGACATCAAAGGTGGTTTTCTCATACTGTGCCTTTATTCCAAATACAGGGCTTATCAGTACGTAGACCTTAGACTTTCTCGGAGGGAGTATATTGGAGGATTGATTTTCTAAAACTTTGAAGTTTCTGTTATACAATGAGAAAACACCTCCATTATCAACTGTTCTTGTGATTTTAACACAAAGCACTTTATCTAAATCGATAGTAGGTGGTAATACTCTAAAAGCAGATTCAGCATCTTCAGGCTCTACACTAAATTGCTGGTTAAATTTATCAATATAAGTTGAGAGAAAGGCATTGGCTTCGTCCACGGTTTTAACGTTTGCAATCCTGAACTCAACAGGCAAACGGCTTTGCAAGGTTTCCCAAAGCCTTTCAACACGACCTTTTGCTTGTGCTGATCGGGCAGGAATGAGTGTAATTCCAAGTTCTTTCATAGCTCTACCAAACTGAGTATCATTAACTATCTTTCCGGCAAGTTGATCCTCAATACTTAGCTTGGAAGCATTTTGTGATAGAAAGATAGCATGGCGATCAGCATAAATACTGACAGGGACGCCATTTTTACGGATGATTTGTTTTGTCACTTCAAAGTATCCGTGAAGGCATTCATTTTTAGTCATATGTAGACCGACAATTTTTCCCGTAGAGTCGTCTATACCGCCATGCAAGTCAAATTTATCATTGGTACCAAACCATTCAAATGGAGTGGCATCCATTTGGATTAAAAGACCTTCTTGTGGTTTGCGTTTGCGACGGCGATGGGGCTTAAAACGGCGTCTCTTTTTGGGACTTTGAATACCGGCTTTTTTGAGTATTTCATGGAGAGCAGCATAACTTATTGAAATATGCTCATGCTCTTCAAGAAGATCCTGAAAATGCTTGAAATTAGCATCTTTATATAATTCGGATTCTTTTAGATTAACAATTTTTTGTACAAATTCATCACTAAAAGCATGCTGAGGTTTACGATCAGAATTTTTATGTTTGAGGAACGCAGCGCCGTCTTGCATCACACCTTTCTTTAAGCGCTTGATTTGGCGTTCACTAAGATCAAGACTTTCAGCAGCTTGTTTGACAGTTATGTGTCCATCAATTAGTTTAGTTAATACAGCAAAACGAGTCAATTGATTTTGGGACATTAGATAATGCACCTCATTCTTCATAGTGACATTTTATCACGATAGTTTACAAGGTGACATTATCACACGATAATCACAGATGTATTAGAAAACGATTGAAAAAATACCGTATATTATATATAATGAGATGTACATTTGAAAAAAACTAAAAAACCCGGAGGTAAATTAATGTATCTGAAAGAGACCCT
>Ga0208694_1000313_pt1 | contig 74695 bp, 55 predicted proteins | sample AD_UKC078_MetaG_FD_184442 | JGI IMG/M metagenome (GOLD analysis project Ga0208694, IMG submission 184442) | Active sludge microbial communities of municipal wastewater-treating anaerobic digesters from USA - AD_UKC078_MetaG (SPAdes) (version 2) | ecosystem: Engineered > Bioreactor > Anaerobic >...
TCCCATTTAATAAAATATTAAAACGATATTTGCAATATATTTTTATAAAAATTATCAACGTTATTAACATTATATAATCATCATCATAATATTAAAATTTTAAAAATTATTTTTTTATAATATATAATGAAATGTTTAAAAATGGATTTATAGAAGAAGAGCTTCCACACGGAATCGATTTAGTTAAAGAAATCAATAAACTTAAAAAAGAGAAAAATGCAATTATATTAGGGCATTATTATCTCTCTCCTGAAGTTCAAGATATATCCGATTTCCTTGGTGATAGCTTAGCTCTTTCGTTAGAAGCAAAGAATACTGCTGCTGACGTAATAGTCTTTGCTGGCGTTAAGTTTATGGCTGAGACAGCAAAAATATTAAACCCATCGAAAAAAGTTTTAATTCCTGATTTAAACGCAGGTTGTTCATTATCTGATAGTTGTAATCCAAAAGATTTTAAAGAGTTTATTTTAAAATACCCTAATCATAAAGTTATTACTTATATAAATAGCTCAACAGATATTAAGGTATTATCTGACATTATCTGTACGAGTAGCAATGCCGTAAAAATAGTTCAAAGTGTTCCAGAAAATCAAAATATAATTTTCGCTCCAGATGAAAATTTAGGTAGATATGTTGAAAAGATTTCTGGCAGAAAAATGGTTTTATGGAATGGAGCGTGTCATGTTCATAAGCGATTTAGTATATCGAAAATTTTACAATTAAAACAAGATAATCCTTATGCATTAGTAGTTGCTCATCCTGAATGTCCCCAAGATATAATCCAACTCTCTGATTTTGTGGGAAGTACATCAGCGCTTTTAGATTTTGTTACAATTAATTCTGCAAATAGTTTTATTATTGTAACAGAACCTGGAGTAATTCATCAAATGCAGTTGAAAAACAAAAATAAACTTTTTATTCCAGCGCCTCCTGAAAATTCAATTTGTTCTCATAATGAATGTAACTATATGAAATTAAATAATTTAAAAAATATTTATTTAACTCTTAAATACGAGCTTCCAGAAATTAATATTTCAGAGGATATAAGAATTAAGGCTCTAAAGCCATTAGAAGAGATGATTAAATTGAGTTAATAGCTATTAAATGAATCAATTTAAAAAATTAGCTGGACAAACCGCAATTTACGGGTTAGGTTCAGTTATTCCAAGAATATTAAATTATATTCTTTTAACACCTTTTTATACACGTGTTCTAAATTCGGTTGCCGATTATGGAACACACTCCTATCTCTATTCTTTTAGCGCTTTTATTATAATCCTTTTAACTTTTGGAATGGAAACAACTTTTTTCCGTTATGCCAAAAACAGAGGAATAGAGAATGTATTTACAACATCATTTTATTTTTTATTCACTAATGCGTTTATTTTTAGTTTATTAGTTTTGATATTTCAAGTCGATATTGCTAACCTAATTGGAATTAATAATGTTAAATATTTATGGTATTTTGTTGGAATTATATTTTTTGATGTTGTTACTGCAATACCATTTTCTGCTCTAAGATATAATGAGAAAGCAAAGACATTCGCTCTTTTAAAAATTGTTAATATAATTATCAATATCATTATCAACCTTATCTATTTATGGTTAATACCTCTATTAATAAAAAATTATGGATTTAATTTCGATAGATTCTTTTCTCAAGATAATCTACTTGAATATACATTTAGAGCAAATGTAATTGCCAGTTTTTGTACTTTTCTTTTGCTTATACCTCATACAAAATCCTATTTTAAAAAGTTTCAGTTTCCACTATTCAAAGAGATGATTTTTTACTCTTTTCCTATTATGATTAGCGGAATTTTAGGTATGATAAATGAAGTTGCTGATAAAATTTTATTAAAATATCTTCTACCAAAAGATGTTGTAGCATTTGAGCAAATTGGCATTTACGCAGCAAACTATAAATTAGCTGCCCTAATAACAATTTTTAATTCGATGTTTAGATATGCACTTGAGCCCTTTTTCTTTAAAGTGTATGGTAATAAAGATAGTAAAGATATATATGCTTTGATATCAAAATATTATCTAATTTTTGGAACCTTCGTTCTTTTGGTAATAGTTTTATATATTGATATTTTTAAATTTTTTATAGGCTCAAAATATCACGAAGGATTACATATAGTACCCATTATTTTATTCTCTAATTTAATTTTTGGTTTATATTACACAATGGGTGTTTGGTATAAGGTTATCGATAAAACCTATTTTTCAGCTTATTTTTCATTAGTTGGCGCTGTTTTAACAATTCTTGGCAACTATCTGTTAATTCCAATTTTCGGTTATACGGGTTCTGCCTTGGCAACATTGATATGTTATAGTGTAATGTTATTTTTAACAATATATTATGAAAGAATCCATTACAGGATCAACTATGATTTTAAATTTATGGTAAATCTTATTTTATTTTCACTGTTAATTGTTATATTGAGCTATTTTGTTAAAATAGAGAGCATTTATATAAAATTTCTATTTAGTTCTGTTTTAATATTAGGTTATGTTATCTTTGTAATTTTGTCAAACAGAGAGATAAAAGATATTGTTTCAAATTATGTTAGAAGTAAAAATTCAAGTAGTTGATGGAGCTATTTTGCCAGAATATAAGACTAGTGGCAGCTCTGGAATGGATTTATTCGCTTTTCTTCCTGAAGGAAGTATTAGTATTAATCCAAATCAGACAAAATTGATAAAAACAGGCATATTTATCGAACTTCCTGATAATTATGAAGCACAAGTCCGTCCACGTAGTGGTTTAGCTTTAAAACACGGTATTACAGTCTTAAATTCACCAGGAACAATTGATACTGACTATCGAGGCGAAATAGGAGTAATTTTAATTAACCATTCAAATACTATTTTTACCGTAAATAATGGAGATAGAATTGCACAGATCGTTTTTTCAAAGTTCGATAAAGCAAAAATTAATGTTGTAGATTCTTTAAATTCAACAGAAAGGAACGATGGCGGTTTTGGTCATACAGGAATTTAATAAGCAATTAATGAACAAGATTAATACAAATATTTGTAAGGTTGTTTTATATAGCTTGCTCTTTCTTTTTTCTTGTACATCTTCAAGGAAAAGTAGTAAAGAATTAGTTCATATACCCGATCCAAAATTTAAAAGTTATATAATTGATTCCAAGATTAAAAGCCTCTATAGCGATTTGACAAAAGCTAAAGATGCTTTAAATACTGTGATTAACGCTGATTCATGTCACGCAACTGCACATTACGAGTTAGCTAAAATATCATTATTTGAGAAAGATTATGAGACGGCTCTTTTTCATGCAACAAAATCATATGAACTAAATCCCGAAAATACTTGGTTCACAAAGCTATATATTAATGTATTAGAGTTAAATAATCAAACCAAAGATATTCCAAATATTTATGAAGATTTATTAAAAAAAGACTTTTCCAACTTAGAAACATGGTATGAATACTTCTCTTTTTTAGATAGACAGGAAAAGTATAAAGAGTTAACACAGAAGCTTATACAATTTGAAAAATATTTTGGTCTCAGTGATGATATAATTTTAAATCGTTACCAAACACTTCTTAAACAAAGAAAGTTCAAAGATATACCAAAATACCTCAACTCCATTTTGTCGAAAGATCCTAACAATCGTGTTGCCAATTTATTATTTGCAAACTTCTATTTTATAAACGGAAAACTTGAAAAATCGAATGAATATTTTAAAATTATTCTAAAAATCAATCAAAACGATGAGCAGGCTTTGATCGGTCTTTTGAGTAACCAAATACAATTAGGTAACGCTAAAGAAATTATGGCTTTGGCAAAAGACATTATAAGTAATACTGCAATTGAATTAAATTTTAAACTTAGTTTTATTTTCGAGGTTTTGGAAAAAATTAATACACCAAATACTAAGTCTGATTATCAATTAGAAGAGTTAGTTCATATTCTTAAACTCCAGTATCCCGAAAATCCCGATGTTTTAAATATTTATGGTAATTTGCTTTTTAAAAAGGGTAACAATAATCAAGCGCTTAAATATTTTTCTAAAGCCATAAGTATCGACCCATCTAATCTACAATCATGGATATTTACAATATATATTTTAGAGCAAGAGAAAAACTATACCAGAATAATCTCAGTTGCCGACTCTGCTCTTGTTTATTTCCCAAATCAAAAGGATCTATTTCTATTTCGCGGATTTGCCAATATGCAATTAGATAATGATGAAACAAGTTATCAAGATTTTCTCTTTGCTCTAAAGCTAACAGGCGCATTAGACGAAGATAGAACTCAAATTTTACACTTTCTAGCAGAAATTTGTCACAAAATGAATAAGTCTGAAGAGACATATAAATACTACGAAGAGATATTAAAATCAAATCAAAATGATCTAGTCGCTTTAAATAATTATGCTTATTTTTTGTCACTTGAGAAGAAGGAACTAAATAAGGCATTAGAAATGAGCGCTAAAACAATCAAAGTTGAAGGAAAAAACTCAACTTATTTAGATACTTATGCTTATATTCTTTTTGAGTTAAAACGATATGTCGATGCCTTAAAATATATCGAATTAGCCATTTTAAATGGTGGAGGTAACAATGGCGTAATTTTAGAACATTACGGTGATATCCTTTACAAAAATGGACAAACAGATTTAGCCGTAACTACATGGAAAGAGGCTTTAGAAAAAGGTCAAGATACTGAAATACTAAGGTATAAAATTGATAATGAAATCTATATAGATCAAATTGATTAACGATTGATGTGAAATGAAAAATTACAATTTTATTATTATATTTTTATCCATAGTTATTATCGTTTCTTGTAAATCTACCTCAAAAACACGTGTAAATTTACGAAAAATGGAAAGAAAAGAGTTAATTTCTATAATAACTGCTAATCACCCAATTTTAAATACTATAAGTATAAAAAGTAATATCAATTTCGTGCGAAGTAATATAACTAACTCTTTTAACGCCAACATTCGTATCAAAAAAGATAGTTTAATATGGATAAGTATAAGCGCTCCTCTCGGAATTGAATTAGCGAGGGGGTTATTTGAACGAGACTCTTTTACTATTGTTAATTATCACGAAAAAACATATTTCCAAGGAAGTTATTCATCTTTGAAAAAATATACTCGTAATGATTTGAATTTTAATTTTTTACAAAATTTTCTCACCGCAAGTTTCATAAATGAACATCAAAATTATTTCTATTCATTACATGATACACTTTTCGTAAATGATGATGATAAGTATGTAATGGAAAGTAAAATAGATGATTTTAATACAACCATAAAGGTTGATGCCAAATCATTTAAAATAAGTGAATTAAATCTTTCCAAAGATTTAAAAATTATTCTCGAAATATGTTACGATAAATATGTAAAAATTGACGGATTTTTATTTCCTCACAAAATTACGGTTTGTAATAATAACACTTCAAACCCAGTGTCTCTAACAATAAATTACAATAATGTAGTGTTCAATAAAGAGTTTAAAGCGCCTTTTAGAATACCTAAAAAATATGAGCAAGCAAATTTTAAATAATATCAAACATTATGTTTAAAGCAAGATACATATTTTTGTTATTCGTTTATATTCTATCCTTTAGTTATGTTTTCTCTCAAAATCGTAAGGATTTAGAAGATGAGAGAAAAAAAACTCAAGATGAGATTGAATACACTAATAATTTGCTTAAATTAACTCAACAAAAGAGACAACAATCCGTACAAGAATTTATCTTGACCAACAAGAAAATTGAATCCCGAAAAACTAATATCAGACAAATAAACAAAGAAATCGACAAAATAGATAGCGACATAAATATAGAGCAGGAGGCAATAAACAACTTGCAAAATGATCTTTTTAAATTACGTATGGAGTACGAAAAGCTTATATATCAGGCATATAAAACCAAACAAACAAACGATAAATTGATGTATGTTTTATCAAGTTCAGATTTTAATCAAGCTTTTCTACGTTTAAAATATTTACACCAATATTCTAAGCATCGTAAAAATCAGATTAAATCTATTGAAGCAAAAAAAATACTATTAGAAAAAAGGGTAAACGAATTAGAGGATTTGAAAAATGATAAAAATTCTCTTTTATATGAAATATCTAGCGAAAGTAAGAAACTTGTAGTTGAAAATAAGCAGAAAGAAAAACTTTTAAAAGAGCTTTCAAATAAAGAGAAACAACTTAAAGCAGAAATTGATAAAAAACAGAAGCTTGCTAGAGAATTAAATACAAAAATACAAAAGCTTATAGCAGAGGAGATAGAAAAAAGTAAAAAAGGCTCAAAAACTTACAAACTTACTCCTGAAGAGAAACTTATTGATGATCAGTTTTCTTCAAATGTTAAGCGTTTGCCTTGGCCCCTCGAAAGAGGTATAGTAACTGAAAAATTCGGTGAACATAATCATCCAGTTTTAAGCGGAATTAAAGTTAGAAACGATGGTATTGACATTTCGACAGAAAAATCAAGTAAAGTAAGAGCTGTTTTCAACGGCACAGTACGAAATGTTTTTGTAATTCCAGGACTAAATAAAGTTATTATTATAAGACATGGAAGTTATCTCTCTGTGTATTCGAATCTTATAGAAGTTTATGTTAAGCCCGGTCAAAATGTAAAAACTAAACAAAATATTGGTATTCTCGCTACTGACACTAAATCAGACGTATCGGTGCTTAAATTCCAAATATGGAAAGAAAATGAAAAACTAGATCCAGAAAGATGGTTAACAACAATGAACTAATATCTAATAAAGATATATATTTACAACTCAAGCGCGCTAAAAACCACTTGTTTAAGAACGATTTATTCATTGGATTTGTTAATTCAATTGTATATTTAATTCCTGTTATAATACTTCTTTTTTTCGTCGATATCGCTTTTGAACTAAATCAAACATTTAGAGTTGTCGTATTAATCTTTATTGTCCTTTATTTTATTTATGTTTTGTATAAGTATTTATTTTACAATATTTTAAAATACTTTAATTTATTTAAAGGATACGATAATTATTCCATAGCTCTGAAGTTGATTGCTGATTCAGATATTCAAGATAAAGTGTTGATTTATTTAGAGTTAAAGGAGTATGATCAGGCAAATATTTTAATTAATCAAGCTCTTGAACAAAAGAGATTTGAGCTTAAAAATTTTGACTTTTCAAGAAGGCTAAATATTCGCCTACCAAGTAAACTATTTGTAACAGTTTCTCTATTTCTTTTAGTTTTTTTTATCTCTTCTCTTTTGATTGAGAGTCCTCTACAGAAAGCTGCTCTTAGATTTTTTTATCCAACACACAAAATTTCTTACAAATCATTAAATTATATCCTTTTAAATGATACACTTGATATAATTCAAAATCAAGATATTGAGGTTATTGTAAAAATTGAAGGAACGTATATTCCTGATCAGGTTTTTCTTAGAATAGGCGACAAAGACATATTCGCTAAAAGCTTAAATGACACAGTTTGGTCTTATAAATTTGCAAAACTGAATCAATCAGTGCAGTTTTATTTTCACGATAACTTAAATCAAAGTCAGATATACCGAATAAACGTAAATCAGCTACCAGTGCTTAAAAATCTCTCAGTCGAAGTTTTTCCTCCTTCATATACAAATATTGAGTCGTTTTCACTCACTGGATTAGGAAATTTTAGTTTCCCAGAAGGAAGTAAAATTAAATGGTTTATAGATGCCCTTAATTCGGAAGATTTAATATTTATAGTTGACGATAAAGAAAAGGATTTCAAAAAGTCTGATAATGCTTTTATTGTCGAAACATTTGCAAAAAACAGTTTTAATTACTCCTTCAAATTGTTCTCTGGTTTTGTCTGGAATGAAGATAGTTACGAATTTTCTACCAATTGTATAAAAGATGAATATCCAAAAATCGATTTGCAAGTCTCTGAAACAGGAAATATAGTCGATCCTATTATTTTAAGTGGCTCAATTAGTGATGATTATGGTTTCACAAATTTTGAAATCATACATAAATATAACGATACAATTTTTGTAATTCCTCTTCAATTCAATAAGCAAAATATTAAGCAAACCTTTTATTATCAGCATAATATATATGAGTTGTATTCTCAACTCAATACAAACAAAATAGAATACTATTTAAGGATTACTGACAATGACTTTATTAATAATTTTAAGAGTACGAATTCTCAATTTTTAGTATTTGAAGTACCTGATTCTAAAGAGCTTGAAAACAAAATCGATAATATATCAACAGATATAACAGACAAACTCGCCCTAGGCTTAGAACTTCTTAAAGAATTAAATATCAGACAAAAAGACATTGAAGCCAAATTTAAAAATGAAAAACTAAACAAGTGGGAGCAAGATCAACTTACTCAGCAATTGGAACAAAATAAATCAGATATTAATAAAATCTTAAATGAGATTAATACTCTAAATCAACAAATCAAATCTTTAAGTAAGATTAATAGCTACGAAAATAAACTTTATGAAAAACAATCGCAAATTCAAGAGTTACTCGATAAGTTGATGGACAACGAGTTATCTGAGTTATTTAAAGAACTTGAAAGACTTAAAAGTGAACTAAAAGATAAACCACTATCTAAATCTCAAGATAAACTCTCAACAGAGCAACTAGAAGAGCTTATGAATAGAAACTTAGAGATTCTAAAACGTTTCGAGATCGAAAAAGGACTTTCTAAAGTTGTCGATGATTTAAAAGAACAAGCGCAAAATCTCGATACCGTGAGTAATAAATCATCAAGAGAGGATATCGAAAATCATGTTAAAGAAACTTTAGATAAACACTCCGAACTTTTAGATAAAAACCAAAAGTTAAAAGATCCTTATAATTTAGAAAATTTTAGTAAAGAGAAACAAGATATAACCCAAAACTTAGATAGCAACGATTCTAACGAAAATCAACAGAGCCAAAACAGACGAAACTCTCAAAAAATCAATGAATTAGCACAAATGATAGACTCTAATCTATCAGATTGTTTTGAAGAGCAGAATGTTGAAGATTTAAGTAATCTTAAGCAAATTCGTTCAAATCTTTTGCAACTCTCGTTTATTCAAGAGTTTTTAGTCGAGAACTTTAAGAACGCCCGAACAGACTCGCCAGATTTTAATATTTATAGAGTTAAACAAAAAGAGATAATCGCTTCTTGGCAGTTTATAAAAGACTCTATTAACACCCTAATAATCCGAAATCCTATGTTAGGCAATATTATGGCTGATGAGCTCAGTGGTGTAGAGAATTTTAACGAAATTATTCTTTCAAATATATTCAAAGAGCATCCTACTAACCCAACGGTTCAAGAATATAAAGTTCTTTCGCATTACAACACTTTACTTTTATTTATTGACGAAGCCATTCAAAAATCTGAAAGTGATATGAATAGTTCCGGGCAAGGAGGAGGAAGTTGTTCAAAACCCGGTCAAGGCAAACCCAGTTCAGGAGACAGTAAAAATGCTCTACAGGGATTAAAACAGCAGTTAAAAGATTTAATGAATAAGATGAAACAAGCAGGCGATGGTTCAAACCCCTCCGAGTCGTTGAGTGAACAGCTTGGTTCTATTTTATCACAACAAGAGCAAATGCAAAAGATGCTAAATGAAATTATGAATCAAGGGCAATTTGGACAAGCAGCAAAACAGTTAATGAGAGAGATTAATCAATTAATAGATCAAAACATCGACAATATTTTAAATAAATCTATCAATACCGAAACAATCGCACGTCAAGAGCGTATAATAACTAGGTTACTCGAGTCTGAAAAAGCCGAACAAGAGAGAGATAAAGATAAAAAACGTCAATCAATCGAAAATGTGCATGAATTTATTACTACACCAAGCGAGATAGTTATAGACGACATAAACGAGAATAATTTTAATGAATCATTATATTTTAGACTTTTAAATTTAAATAAATATTATTTAGATTTGTACCAAAAGTATCTCAATACAGTAAATTAAAATAAATAATAATATCATATATAGACGCCAAAGGAAAGGTATTTGAAACTAATATATTAGTAATAACTTCATACGTCAATCTACTATCATAAAAAATACAAATTTATATCATTCGACTTAATACTTATAAATTAAAAATTATATGGCGACCAATAGAGTAGTTAAGGAAATAACAATCAATAGTGAGGTTAAGAATATTGCTATCGTAGAAAAACTTGTTGAGGATATATGTGCGGAAGTTACCGGTTGTATGGATATTTTCGGGAATATTTTGGTTACTGTTTCTGAGGCTGTTACAAATTGCATAATACATGGTAATAATAGAGACTCATCAAAGTTTGTTACAATTAAGATGAGTTATGATATAGGCGAGATTCTTTTTGAAATTTCTGACGAAGGTCATGGTTTCGATCTTAATCTCGTTCCAGACCCTACTAAAGAAGAAAATATCGAAAATCCTCATGGAAGAGGTATTTTTTTAATGAAAAAACTTTGTGATGAATTTTCATATTCTGTCGAAAACAGATCATTCAATTTAAAATTTTACCCCCTCAAATCTCGAGAACCCATACGATGATATTTTATCATATAGACAGTACAAGTTTTAAATATCCTTATGGGTTTAAAAAACGTTGCTCTCATTGGATAAATCAAACACTATTAAATGAAAACAGTCAATTAGGAACTATTAATATTATTGTCACATCAGACGAATTGCTATTAAAAATAAATATCGAATATCTTAATCATAATTATTACACCGATATAATTACTTTTGATTACTCAACTAAAGACAGAATATCTGGAGATTTGTATATTAGTTATGATAGAATCGCCGAAAATGCAAAACACTACGAAAACACCACTATTGATGAATTAAAAAGAGTTATAATTCATGGTATTTTGCATCTTCTTAGATATCAAGATCACACACCAGCCGAGAAGGAATTAATGACTCAAAAAGAAAACTTTTATTTGACACTATTCTAATGCTTAATACCTATGATATTATAATTGTTGGGGCTGGACATGCAGGATGCGAAGCTGCCGTTGCTGCTGCAAATATGGGGTGCAAAACCCTGCTAATTACAATGGATTTGGAAAAAATTGCATCAATGTCGTGTAATCCTGCCATAGGAGGCATCGCTAAGGGACAAATAGTCAGAGAAATTGATGCATTAGGTGGTTCAATGGGGATAATTTCAGATAAGACAGCCGTTCAATTTAGAATGCTTAATAAAAGTAAGGGACCCGCTGTTTGGTCTAATCGCGTACAATCAGACAAAAGATTATACTCTTGGGAGTGGAGACGTTTACTTGAAAATACCCATAACTTAGACCTTTTTCAAGATAATGTTACAAGACTCCTTTTAGACTCAAACAGAGTAACAGGTGTAATTACAGAAATAGGTTTCAAATTTCATTCAAAAGCTGTTATTTTAACTAATGGAACATTTTTAAATGGTTTAATACATGTTGGCGACAAAAAAATTGTAGGAGGACGTTTAGGAGAGAAAAATAATACAACTATAACAGAACAATTACAAGATATTTTCCCAAATATAAGAACTCTTAAGACAGGTACCCCTGTTCGGATTGACGCTCGTTCAGTAGATTTTACAAAATTAGAGGAGCAAAAAGGTGATAAAGAACCCCAACTTTTTAGTTATCTTCCTCACATGACCCCTCCAACTCAACAACTAAGTTGTTGGATTGGATACACCAACGAGAATGTTCATGAAGTATTGAAAACAGGATTTGATAAATCGCCACTCTTTACTGGAGATATTAAAGGGATAGGACCACGATATTGTCCAAGTATTGAAGACAAAATTGTAACCTTTTCTGAGAAGAGGTCTCACCAGTTATTCTTTGAGCCTGAAGGTTGGTACACAAATGAATATTATTTAAACGGATTTAGTAGTTCCTTACCTTGGGAGGTTCAAGTAAAAGCTTTACACTTAATACCAGGATTCGAAAAGGCGAAGATTTATAGGCCCGGTTACGCCATAGAATATGATTTTTTCGATCCCTTAGATCTAAAACCTACTTTAGAAACTAAGCAAATAGAAAACCTATACTTCGCAGGTCAGATTAACGGAACAACAGGATACGAAGAAGCTGCAGCACAAGGTTTAATGGCAGCCATAAATGCAGTTTTAAAAATTAACGGTAAAGAGGAATTTATTTTAGGTAGAGACCAAGCATATATAGGCGTTCTTATTAACGATTTAATAACGAAAGGTATTAACGACCCCTATAGGATGTTTACAAGTCGTGCTGAATTTCGTATTTTACTTCGTTCCGATAATGCTGATGAAAGATTAACACATATTGGACATAGATTAGGTTTAGCTTCAAACAAAAGGTTAGAAATTACAGAGAAAAAGTACGAACGCATAAATAGTTTTCTTGAATATGCAAGCACAAATAGTTTCAACCCAACCGATGTAAATGCTATATTAGAAACTTACGGATCGTCGCCACTACAGCAAAAGACAAAAATATCCAAAGTTATAGTTAGACCGGAAATTAAAACATCATATTTCAAAGATCTCTACACGTTCGATGAAACTCTTTCATATTCCTATTTTGAAATTATAGATATAAAGCTGAAGTATGAAGGATATATTGAAAAGGAGAGAGCTAATGCTGAGAAAATTCAAAAGTTCAATCGCTTTATAATTCCAGATAATATAGATTACGACAAACTGTTAAGTATAAGTATCGAGGGAAGGCAAAAGCTAAAGAAGTTTAAACCTAAAACCATTAGCGAGGCATTAAGTATTAGTGGAGTAAATCCAAGTGATATTATTGTGATTCTGGCACTTTTGGGTAGATAATTAAAGTATTATCAAATGCTCCACGTGGAGCATAATAATATTTAAAATTTAACAAATTATGCTCCACGTGGAGCATAAAAAACTAAGTTATGGTAATTAGTGGAACAATTGTAGATGTATTAAGGCGTAAAACATTTAAAGGAAGACTATATATAACTAACGGTAAAATATCTGATATTCAGCCAACAGAGACAGCAAATCCCGTCTATATTTTACCAGGATTGATAGATTCTCATATCCATATTGAAAGCACAATGCTAACGCCAGCGCGATTTGCTCAAAATGCCGTAAAATTTGGTGTCGTTTCAGCCATTTCCGACCCGCATGAAATAGCAAATGTGTGCGGTGTTGATGGAATAAAGTTTATGATTGAAAATGCCAAAGCAGTACCATTCAAATTTTGGTTTGGAGCGCCCTCTTGCGTGCCGGCAACACCTTTCGAACAGAGCGGCGCAGAAATAAATTCTGCGCAAATAGGAGAGCTGTTTGATAAATTTGGCTTAAAATACTTGGCAGAAATGATGAACTATCCCGGTGTCGTGAACCAAAATCACGACGTTATGGATAGAATAAAAGAAGCCATAATTAGAAACTTGCCCATTGATGGTCACGCCCCAGGCTTAACAGGTGAACCTTTGGTACAATACATTAACTCTGGAATTGAAACAGATCATGAATGTACAACATTAGCCGAAGCAGAAGAAAAAATTAAATGCGGAATGAAAATCTTAATTAGAGAAGGTTCAGCAGCAAAAAACTTTGAAGAGCTTTATCCACTAATTGATATGTTCCCCGATCAAGTTATGCTTTGCAGTGATGACCTTCATCCTGATAACTTTTCAAAATCATATTTAGATAGACTAATTCGTTTAGGACAAAACAACGGACTTGACTTCTGGAACCTTATGCAAGCCGTAACAATCAATCCTGTTTCACACTATAAACTTGATGTGGGATTGCTACAGCAAGGCGATAATGCAGACTTTATTTTGGTTGACAATTTGCAAAGCTTTAGAATTTTGCAAACTTGGATTAACGGTAATTTGGTTTTTGATGGGATTAGCTCTTTCGAATATGAAAGCTCTAACGAAATAATAAACAACTTTAAAGCGCAGCCTATTTCACCCAACTCTTTAAGAGTAAAAGCTGAAGTAGCTATGCTTAATGTTATCAGAGCTTTCGATGGGAAATTATTTACCGATCATGTAAATACCCCACCCAAAATAGAAAACGGCTATTGTGTACCAAATATAGGCAGCGATATCTTAAAGCTCGTTGTTTTAAATCGATACAAAGAGAACGCTACTCCACAAGTCTCTTTTATTATCGGATTTGGTTTAAAGAGAGGAGCTTTTGCCAGTAGCGTTGCACATGATAGCCACAATATAATAGCTGTAGGCGCCAATGATAATGATATTGCTACTGCAATTAACTCTATTATAGAAAACAATGGAGGTTTATCTGTAGTTTCTGATAAAGGAGTCGAACAGTTGCAACTTCCAATAGCAGGATTACTTTCTGACGAGCCACTTGAAACAATATCGAAACAATATCAAGAACTCAACAAAATTATAAAAGCCAACGGCTCAAAACTCACAGCGCCATTTATGACACTCGCTTTTATGAGCCTGTTAGTAATCCCAAAATTAAAGCTTGGCGACAGAGGTCTTTTTGATGTAACAAAACAAAAATTTATAGAAAACTTCGAATAGAACTATAGAACACAGATGACACAGATTGAACTGATTAGCACAGATTTTTTTAACCATTAAGAAATTAATAACCATTAAGATAAGAGCAGGTATCTAATTTTTAACTTCAATTAAAAACAGTAGAAACGTAATATTATACTGTCGCTATTCATGTCAAGATTCAAATATTATTTTCAACAGCATACTCAACTCCTTTTTAACAACCTCATATTCAGGTAGTTCCCCATTAGTAATCTGGTGTTGTAAGCTGTTTTTCCATGCCGATTTTAGAATTTTGTCATTAATCCCATCAATTATTTGTTGTACCCCAGAAAATGGCAAATTTTTATACCTTATTTTCTCATAGAATCCTTTCAAAACTTCTTTCCAATCAATATTTTCAATATTTTTGTTCAAATACCAGATATCAAAATAATCTCTCGGCGCTGTATATGAACGCTGTATTAATGCCCTAAGTTTTTCAGCCAATATTTCATTAATGCTGTAGATAGGTATGTTTTGTGAGTTTTCTGTTAGCTTGTCACTATAGTTATGAATAACGGTTGCAAACTCTGGTTCAAATACTAATTTCTCATATAATATTATCTCAATTTTTATACTTGTCTGCCAGCGACTTGGATCTGGAGGTTGCTGATTTCTACTATGGTTAGCTCCCCAAAATTTTATTTTGGCACTATATCCAGTTAATTGATTGTTAAATTGTAAATTTTCATACGATTGTATATGTGTAAGCATTTCCGTCCGCTCTGTTATTAATGTTGCAATCTGTTCCAAGGTTTTTATATCTAACTCAAAATTTTTATTTGTTGAGGTAAAATCGAGGTCTTCAGAAAATCGATAATTGGGGAAACGACATTTTTTCAAACAAGTTCCACCTTTAAAAATCAAGCAGTTGCGGCGCTCGTCAATAGAATAAATTGCGTCAATAAAATGCCCCAATGCCCAATCTTTATCGATGGTTGTTGCACGAACTTGTTGCTCTTGTGCCAACTTAATTATTTCACTTCTACTTATCATGTCAATATTGATTTTGAACAATTTGCATAATATTTTTTTCAGGTAAATTCAATTGTAACCGCCAATCACTGTTCGTTTTTCCTATTTTATCTCCAGAAGTGTCGAGCAAATTATAACTACGATTTACATTTGATTTTGCAAACTTTACAAAATTACTTAAATCATCTTTTTTAAAGAGTTCGGACAAAAAACCTAAACGCTTGACAACAGCTATGTTATCAACCGCAATACAATAATTTATTAATTTGTCAGCACTTAATTTTGCATTATAGTAGGCTCGGATTAATTCCGCAAAACCGCCACTATACTGCGGCAGGTCGAAACAATCGACTATAGTCTTTTCAATATCGGTAATAGGGTATTTGTAATTTCCGTAGCCATTAAAAATAATTCCCGTTCTTTTATTTTCTGCAATTTTGACAAATTGGTAAATTGTTCCATCAAACTCAACATCTTTTTTAAGTTGTGTAGTTTGAATGAAAATTTTATTGGGAAATTGTTCGGTAAGTCCGTGTAAGTTCAATGCCGACCAATAAGCTACTGCACTCTTCTTGGCAAGGAAAGTGCCTATTACATTCTCATCTCGGAAGTTAGCACGACAGTATTTGCCTCGCTCAATGCGAGAGAGAAACTCTTTTTTAGTAAGATTTTCCAACAATTCATTGGTTACTTCTCCCTGATAATCAAAGCCCTTAGCATCTTCTAATGAAAATATTTGAATCTCTTCTCTATCCAAATATTTAAGAAAATCCATTTGTTCTACTGTTAAAAACTTTGTTATTCTTCCTTTTTTTGCCATAACTACACATTTCGATTTACTATAACCCCGCAAAAAGAGAGGTTATCTCATGTCGAAATGCAAATTTATAATTTTCTTTTTAAATCAACAAAATTTAGTACATGACAAAAATAATACCGAGCAATCAAACCCCGATGGGGTAACATAATTAATCTGTACATTCAAATAAATATTTTTTTATAAAGGTTTTCACGTCCTTTAACTGCAAAAACATATTGAAAAAAATTTGTGAAAATGTACCAGCCATGATGTTATTTCACCTCTTCAGAATTTATACCGTTGTTCACACAATAATCAGGATTTTTGAACTACAAAAATGTTAATAATCATTAAGATAAAAGCTGTTTTCTAATTTTTAACTTCAATTAAATAAGTAGAGACGACTTATTATGTCGTCTCTACAAAACTTTGGTTTTCAATTAATTACTAATTAATAACAAGTTTCCCACTCTCTCTCCCCTCCTTCGAAATAATGTTATAAAAATAAATCCCAGATTGTAAGTCACTAACAGAAACCTGTGTTCTATCTGAAAAAACAAGCGAGATTACTTTATTACCTTTTATATCATAGAATTCAAACACGCCACTATTGTCTGACAATTGCGGTTGAATAATTATATACGATGAAGCAGGATTAGGAAAAACATTAAACGTAGATTTCTTAACATCATCAATGCCTACGGTTATTTCTGAATAATAGTATTTTTCTGAATATTTTTCACTAAACTCTCCGTCGTACATCGTATATTCTTTATATTCTATTAGCATATTATTTAAATTTATTTCTTCAAATGAGTCATAAAAATAATCGACAGCAGGAAGTATTATGTCAGAAAAAGTATATGATGAATTATAAAGAAACTCAAATTTCTCCTCTGGTATCCATGTGTTTTCATTGAAGTTCCAATGGAAGTATGTTTTTTCTGTAGTATTATTGTTGCTATCATATGAATATTCATATTTTATGTCTTGATGCCATTCATTAGTGAATGACGAGTACTCCCATCTAATTTCCATTATCATATTATTATTGTTATCATATGAGTATTCATATTTGTAAAGACATCGCAATTCTTCTGTACCATGAATGCATTCCCAATATATTTGCATTATCATATTATTATAGTCATCATAACTGTACTCAATTTTATAGTATATATACATTTGATTAGTTGACTCATTCAAACTATAATAAATATACTGTATTAAATTTCCGTTTATATCGTAACTGTATTCGTTTTTCCAATTGCATTTCCATTGGCTTGAGTCGATATCCCAACTATAATAACCTTCTAAAATTAAATTTGAGTTGCTATCGTAACTGTATTCAGTTTTCGATCTTAAAGTCCAGTCGTTATTTAAAGTATCCCATCGATAACCTGTTTCAAGAATCAGGTTGGAGTTGTTATCATAACTATACTCACATTTGCCACAGTATCTCCATTTATTATTTACAGTGTCCCAACTAGAGAAATAAATTTCACTTTTTAAATTTCCATAAGCATCGTAAGTATAATTTTTTTCTTCCTCATTTTTCCATCTGTTATTATCAGAATCCCAGCTGTAGGAGGATTCTTTTGATAAACGATTATTGACATCATACGAGAGTTCATCTCTCCAGCTATTTTTCCATTGACTGTTAATATATCTTCTATAATAATTTCCCTGTATGACTTTACCATAGCTATTATAAATGTACTCACTTTTACCTTGACAGGTATCCGATATGGTACCATACGTTGAAACAACACTATCCAGTTTCTGCTTTACCGCACTTGTAGAATTTTGCTGAAAATTAGGGTTTAAATAACTGCTTTTAAAAACCTGTGGTTTGTTGCCCATTTGATTAATCAAAAGCTCCGCTTTTTTATAATCTTCATCAGGAAATAAAAACTTGTTATTTCTAATTAAATTATTTTGTCCTTGCAAGTTCGAGAGAATGAAGAACAACGCTGCAAAAAGAATAAATTTAAAATTCATAGTATTAACTTGTTTGTTGTTCCTACTCGTAAGGCTTTTCGGTTTCGCTCCGTTTTTTTTGAGTGGGTTCTGGTCTCCACTTTTTTTAAAATCATTAAGTAAGTTTTTATTGTCACTATGGGTGGTCAGCCCGTTGGCTTTCGCAAGACCGTTTCTACTTTTAAAAAATTGCATAAAAAAAAGCGTGATCGAAAATTTACTATTACCGAGGTTCTAGCATGACCCGCAGAATAAGTAAAGCAACGACCACGCCGTAGCGTGACGTTTCGCTCTCTATCCTATTCTGCTTTGGAAATTTGCTAGATTTTGATAACAGAATATCGCTAAACGCTATGTTTTATGTTTCAATTTTATTTACATACTGTTATTCATTTAGTTAAACATTAAAAAATTTTGTCTGAAAAGATAACACAGATAACCTTAACTACCAAATGCCTCTTCATCATCAACAAAGCTATAAAAAATATCCATTATAAACACTAAAGTTTGGTAATAATTCTTTTTTGTTTAGGAACAGCACATATTATCATATATAAAAATCTGCGTAAATCCGTTAAATCCGTGTCATCTGTGTTCCAAATTTCTTTCAACTTTCAACATAATATATTAATTTTGCACCTCGAAATTTTTAAGCTGAACATATGATTATTAAACACCCCCAAAATATCATTAGCATTATGCTACAGCCAGCTTACTATATTCATCTCTTCGACTTCTTTATGCAGTTTTATATAAAATGTTTTTCTTAAAGTTTTATATTAACTCTTTTAAGTTAACACATTTATATTCAACATCCTAAACAGCATAATTACAAAATAGATATATGTCTTTAAATATTAGAAATATTGCCATTATTGCTCACGTCGATCACGGTAAAACAACACTTGTTGATAAAATCATGCGACAGTGCAAACTCTTCAAAGATCACGAAATTCCGGGCGAACTTTTGCTCGACAATAACGACCTCGAGCGAGAAAGAGGAATAACAATTTTTTCAAAAAATATTGCCGTTAAATATAAAAACACAAAAATTAATATCATAGATACCCCAGGTCACCACGATTTCGGTGGCGAGGTAGAGAGAGTGTTAAATATGACCGATGGAGTTATTCTACTTGTTGACGCTTTTGAGGGTTGTATGCCACAAACCCGTTTTGTGTTGCAAAAAGCCATCGACTTAAACCTAAAAATAATAGTTGTAATTAACAAGGTTGATAAACCCAATTGCAGACCAGATATAGTTTATGAAGAGGTTTTCGATTTAATGTTTTCACTCGATGCAACTGAAGAGCAGTTAAATTTCCCTGTAGTGTACGGTTCCGCTAAAGAGGGCTGGATGTCAACCGATTGGAAAAAACGAGGAGATGATTTTACCCCTTTGCTAGAAACAATCATTGACTACATTCCAGAACCACGTATCGAAATAGGCGCTGCACAAATGCTAATTACCTCGCTCGATTTTTCAAACTATGTTGGGCGAATAGCTGTAGGCAGAGTAAAGCGCGGAGCATTTAAAGAGGGAATGAGAGTAGGACTGATTAAACGAGATAATTCTGTTAAAATGTCCAATATTAAGGAGTTATACTCTTTCGATGGACTTGGTAAACGTAAAGTAGATATTGTAGAAGCAGGAGATATATGCGCTATTGTTGGAATAGAAGATTTTGATATTGGCGACACACTGTGCGACTCAAATAAAATTGAGGCGCTTCCTACAATCGCAATTGATGAACCAACTATTAGCATGATATTCGCTGTGAACGACTCTCCATTTTTCGGTAAAGAGGGTAAGTACGTAACATCAAGGCAGATAAAAGAACGACTTGAAAAAGAACTTGAGAAAAACTTAGCTATGCGTTTGGAATACACCGACTCAGCCGATAAGTTCCTCGTTTATGGACGAGGAATACTTCATCTAAGTATTTTAATTGAAACCATGAGACGTGAGGGCTATGAGCTACTTGTAGGACAGCCAAAAGTAATTATTAAAACTATCGATGGTGTTAAGCACGAACCATTCGAGAATTTGAAAATCAACTCAGCCGAAGAATACAGTGGTAGAATAATCGAAACCGTTGCACAAAGAAAAGGTGAAATGCTTTCAATGGAGAGGGTTGGCGATAGAGTTAACCTTGAATTTGAAATTCCTTCGCGAGGCATTATAGGATTAAACACTCTTATACTCACGCAAACAGCAGGAGAAGCAATTATGGCTCACCGTTTTGTAGGCTTCAAACCGTGGAAAGGCGATATCGAAAGTCGTACAAACGGTTCATTAATAGCTATGGAGGACGGGAAAGCAATAGCCTATGCTCTTGATAAATTACAAGACAGAGGAGTCTTTTTTGTTGAGCCAGGTGAAGATATATACGAGGGTCAGGTTGTAGGAGAGAGCGCCCGTCAAGATGATTTAGTTTTGAACGTCACAAAAACCAAAAAACTCACCAATATGCGCGCAAGTGGTTCAGATGATAAAGTACAAATTGCCCCAGCAGTCAAATTTAGTTTAGAAGAGGCATTAGAATACATCCAACGGGATGAATATGTGGAGCTAACCCCAAAATCAATAAGGATACGTAAAATATTCCTTAAGGAAACCGACAGAAAACGCAAGACAATTAGCAATTAACAATGAACAATTGTAGAGACGGAGCATGCTCCGTCTATTAGCTTTCAACGCCTTGAAAATCAAAAAAATCAGTTATATTAAAAATCAATTAACAATTATCAAACAGCAATGGTTAATAAATAATTGTTCATTGCTAATTGTTAATTGAATATGGAGTATGTTCTGTCTCTACTTGAAATAACATTTGGTTAATAATTAAAAATAAACAGATTACGCATTATATCTAATTTAAAGCATTAATTTAACGCCTTAAAAGGCGTGGCAATTGAATGAAAATCAAAATATTAACTGTTAATTGATAACAGCTCGTTGTTTATTATGAGCACGGTGTACTAATTGTTAATTGCACATTGCTAATTGCAAAAATAAAAAAGCCACCTTTTAGGTGGCTTTTTTATTTTTGTGGGCCCAGCTGGGCTCGAACCAGCGACCCCCTGATTATGAGTCAGGTGCTACTAACCTGCTGAGCTATGGGCCCCTCCGCTATAATGTAATGCGTTTTTCGGGTTGCAATAATACGAACTTTTTTGCAATTTATGAACTTTTTCTACCTTTTTTTCAAACTTTCCGTGAAAGCATCGTAGTTTAGAAAGTAATCGCCTTTGGGAAGCCCTGATATGTCGATAGTTGTGCCTTTACCATGTAATACCCTTGTGCCAACCGAATTAAAAATTTCATATTCAGTTTCGGCGCTAAAAGTAATAGTGGTAGTAGGCTTTTTAGGTTCATAGGTTACAGGACGAACAGGAGAGCGAACTGCAATTTCTCTTGAAAACCTGTCTTCATTAGTGAAATCACGTTGACGAAATCTAAATTTATTTACTCCACTATGCATTGTAACAGGAACACTGTAGGTGTTGGATTCATATCCGCCCAGACCATCTATTGTGCCAATCCTAATCCACTTGTTCCATCTGTATTGTTCAATTATATACGGCAGCGAACCCGATTCCTTAATTGTTTCCATGTTTATTGTAGAGGTTTTTAAATCAAACTTTAGCGATTTAACCTCAAAAGTGCTACTAGGTTTAATAACATTTTCGTTTAAAACACGTGGCATACAACCATCTTTGTGCTTAATTACAATAGTTAATTTGTCTCCTGGATTTAATTGATGTGTTGATAAGTCTATCTCAAAAGCGCTGCTGTTTATATCATCATGTAATTTATGATCGTTTACCTTAACCTCAGTCACACAAAAACCCCCGCTTGGCGAAAAGGGATTCATAACAAATAAATTCTTGCCTTGGTAAACGCCTTTAAGTACGATCTCTCCAGCAAAAGATGAGATATAAAACAACAGACAAACAATTATTAATAAAATTTTTCTGTTCATCATAGCATACTGATAATATTATTACTTGCCAGTTTAACAACTGAAATGTAAAATTAAAGTTTTTATTTGAATATTAACCATAATTTATTTATAAAATGCCAAAAACCTAAATATGTTTTATTAAAAATAATAATTTTGACGCCATTATTCTTGAAAAAAGTATATTCTCAGTTTTATTTAAAAATCATTTTAAACTATTATATAACAATTTGCTATATTTGTCGCTTAAATATAAGTTATACCAATTGTAATTTAAAAAAAGTCCGTTCTTTTTTAAATTTTACAGTGTTTCACCCCAGACTTCGCACCGAGCGGATTTAAGGAGTAAATATTGATGTAACAGATACATAGTCCAAACAAACGACAGTGAAGTTTGGACTAAAGAGGATGTTCAATTGGTATTAGATAAAGTATTGAATTAAATTTTAATCAATACATACTAATATATTTGAAAAAGAAAAACATAAAAATTTAAAAATTAAACTGAAGCGCATTATGAAACCTGTATGATTAAAATAGTCTTTAAACATCCGAAGGAAATGATTATTTTAATCACCAAAGGTTTTATACGACCTTAAACTGAAAAAATTGTAAACTTATGAATAGTGAATCATCAAAACAATCATTAATTCAAAATATTTTAATAGGTGTTTTAACTCTAATGGTTGGGTTATTAGGAGTTCTGTATTTTGTTGAAAAGAAGAAAAAAGTAGAACAAATTGAAATAAATGTCGAATTAACAACCACTAAGGATAGTCTTGAAAATAGGCTCGTTGAAATGATATCAGAGTACGAAATGCTTAAAACCGACAATCAGGAGATTAATCAACAGCTTCTTAGTGAAAAAGAGAAAGTAAAAGAATTACTTACTCGTTTGCGTAATGAGCGAAATTATAGTCATGCAAAATTTGAGGAGTACGAAAAAGAGCTGGGTACAATGAGAAAGATTATGCGTAGCTATATTGTTCAAATTGACTCACTTAACCAAAGTAATATAGCTCTCCGTTCAGAGAATAGAGATGTAAGACAAAAAATCAAAAAGGTTGAAACCGAACGTGCCGAGATTGATAAACGTTACCAAGAGGCTTCCGAAAAAGTTAATATCGCCAGTGTATTGCGACCTATAAATATTGTAGGTGAAGGTCTAAGTAAACGAGGTCGTGACATAACACGTGCGCGAAATGTTGATAAAATTAAGGTCTGTTTCACGCTTGACCAAAATCCTATAGCAATACCAGGTAACAGATATATTTATCTTTCTGTAACTCAACCAAATGGTATCGTAATGAGTAGTAATCAGGGTGATACTTTACTTGTTGGTGATACTCCCATTTTATATTCGGCAAGACGTGAAGTTGATTATCAAAACGAAAGTCTTGATGTTTGTATCTATGTTGATGTAAAAACTGAAATCCCGAAAGGAACTTATAAACTTGAGTTATATGCAGATAACCATAAAATTGGAGAAGGTTCTGTCAGTTTTAAATAAGTTAAAAGTTAAAAGTTTGTAAAGTAGAGACAGGGCATGCCCTGTCTCTACAAAAGTTAAAAGTTATTTTAACACTGATAACACAGATTTTTATCTGTGTAAATCCGTTTAATCTGTGTCATCTGTGTTCCAACTATTCACTATTCGTAGCTCGTAATTGTTCATTGCACATTGTTAATTGCTTTCGCGAAAACCTTATCGAATTTTTCTGCTGTTAAATCCCATGAGAAAAGTTCTTTTCTTTTTAATCCATTTTCAATTAATTGATTAGTAGTATCGGGATTTTTGTAAATTACATTCATAGCTTCAAAAATTTCGTCTGGCTTGAAAGGATCAACTATTAATGCCCCATTACCCGCAACTTCGGGCATTGATGAGGTGTTAGATGTAATTACCGGAGTTTTAGATTCAAAAGCTTCTATAATTGGTATTCCAAATCCTTCAAAAATAGAAACATACATTAATGCAGTTGCAGATGCAGTAACTCTACTTAATTCTCCAGTTGGCAAATGTCCAATAAAAACCACATCACTTTTAAATTCCATTTTAGAGTAGGCATCGTCTAATTCTTTGTCCCATATCCACTTAGTTCCCACGATTAAAAATTTATGTATGGAGTCATTATTTGCCTTTCTAAACATTTCGAATGCCAAAAGCTGATTTTTAAGATTTTTACGTGGATGAATAGTGCCAACAAATAGAAAATAATCGCAATTATCTGAATATTGGGCTTTAACCTTCAATTTTGAATCATTATCAAGCGGTTCAAAATGATTGTTTATTCCATTATAAACTACTGATATTTTATTTACGTCAATTTTATATTTTGTAGCAATGTCTTTTTTAGAATATTCTGATACAGTGGCAATTTCGGTAGCTTTATTCGCTCCTTTAGGGACAATCTTTTTTAAATATTTTGTCATATAAGAGGGAGTAAAACTTGGATAATGTTCGAATGCCAAATCGTGTATTACTAATAACGAAGGAACTTTAGATTTTGTAGTGTTTATGGTATCGCCCGAAATAAAAAGATCAATTTTATGTTTTTTCAATGCCCTGGGCAATTGATAATCATACCAAAATCTATAAAACAATGGATGATACCTACATTTAGGAGGGACAACAACTGGAACAATGTTCGGAGAAGTTATGAATTTATGGCTATATGGACGGTCAAAAAAATAATAAAATGTATGCTCGGGATGCTTTGTAACAATACGTTTCATAGTTTCAAAAGTAAACCAACCTATACCAGTCATGTTGTTTTCGATAAGTATTCGTGTGTTAACTCCAATGTTCATAATCTAAGGTGTAACCAATGTTTTTATTCCTAACTTATTAACTTTTAACGCGATGGCTTCAAGCGTTTCAGCGTTTATTTTCTCAACACTAATCGATGCAGGAATACGCGATATGGTGTATATTTGAACTAAACGTGGTTTTATTCTTTTTAATACATCTAACCATGCGTTAACTTCAAAATCTGTGGTATTGTCAACTATAACGCCTTTACATTCAGCTCGTATAAACATGGTTTGTAGAATAAAATTAGAATTCATTTTAATCATTGCTTCAATTACATTTTTTAAATTGTAATCAACCAATGGAGAATCCATTATATGCACGGTCTCTTCGATGGCTGAATCGAGCTTAATTATAGGGTTATCAACAAGCGACAATGCTTTTACTACATCGGGTTTATGTAATTGTGTGCCATTTGTAAGCGCTGCAATTTTTGAATCGGGGAAATATTTTTGTTTTAAGACAATTATCTTTTCTATTATTTCTAAAAAATTGGGATGAATAGTTGGTTCGCCATTACCGGCAAATGTGATATGATCAATGGTTTTACCCTCTTTTTTGTTGAGAATAAGAGAATTTTCTATTGTTGTAATTACATCAGTTGTACTTGGTAACTTGCTTTTTTCTGTTGTTGCGTGAGTAAAGCCACACTCACAATAAATGCAGTTAAATGTGCAAACCTTTTTGTTTGCTGGTAATAGATTAATACCTAAAGATGACCCCAAGCGTCTGCTATATACAGGTCCAAATACAATGCTGTCGAATAAAAAACTTCCCGGCATATCTGGATCTGTACTTAGGGTTGATTGTATAGTATCCATATACTAAACTCTTTGTTTAATTAAAATTAATTACTAATCTTATAATCAAATTAATTGTTTAAAAGTATAAAATAGGCTTATCATTATCAGTAGATATTTTAGAAATTTCAGTTAATAGGTTATTAGCTAATCTGCTGGCGCCAATTCTAAACAGTTTTTTATTTAACCAATCTGCTCCTAATATCTCTTTTACAATTGCATAGTAAACAATTGCATCATCGGGTGTGGAGATTCCGCCTGCAGGTTTAAATCCAATCTTTTTCCCCGTTAATTTATAGAACTCTTTTATACAATTACACATAATATACGCAGCCTCTGGTGTTGCAGCTGGAGTGATTTTACCTGTACTTGTCTTAATAAAATCGGCGCCAGCTTCCATTGCAAGTAGTGAAGCAACACGAATTTCTTTCATATTCCGCATCGCTCCAGATTCTATAATAAGTTTTAAATATGCTCCGTCAATAGAACTTTTTTGCGCCGCAATTTCGCGAAATACGTAGTCATAATTCTTTTCAAAAAACTCTCCAACAGAAATTACAGTATCAACCTCTGTCGCTCCTTCTATAACCGCTCGTTTGCATTCTAAAGTTTTTATATCAAAATATGTTTGAGATGCTGGAAATCCCGCGGCAACCGAAGCTATCTCTACTTCGTCTGTGGTAAGGGTCTTTTTAACAACAGGAACTAATGCCGGATAAACGCAAATAGCAGCAACATTTGGCAAATTTGGAAATGTTTTGGTAAACCAATTAACCTTTTCAGTCATATCAGCTATTTCTGAACGGGTATCGCTGACATTCAAAGATGTGAGGTCGATAATGCTGAACAAAAACTTTAGAGTTTCAACATCGTTATATTTACCAGACTCTTTAACGATTCTATTAACACTCTCTTTAGTTTCAATTTCATTTATCACTAAATTGTATTTATTTAAAAGTTCCATAGTTGTGATTTTAAAATTGAAATATTACTTTAAATAAAAAATTGTAAACACCAGATTATAAGCCAAATAAAAAATTATTTAAACCAAATCAAATTGTATGTATATTATCTCTCCTTGGATTGAAGCATATAACAGGAACTTTATGACAATTAGCCACTAATTGTTGTTTTGCAGTGTCATAAAAATAATCTTTTAATGAACTAACTTCATTAGTTGTTATAGCAATTAAATCAGCCTGTTTTTTGCCTACCAAGTCAATAGCAGCTTTATAAAAGTTGGTTCTATCATTGTGTATTTGTTCACTGTAATATATTTTATTACTTTGTAAATTATTAACAATGAACTCACTTGTTAAATTAGTTTTAAAGTCAAACTTTAGGTTATTAGTAATATTTTTGAAAATAATTACCTCGCTTCTATAAAGATTAGCAAGATTTATTATAAACGACACATTTTCTTTCATTTCTGTATTTGAATCAATTGGAAAAATAATTCTTTTTAAATATATTTGTTTGGGAGGAGCTTGTACAATAAAAAATGGTGCATTCGACTTTGACAGAACTCTTTTTACACGACTACCAATTATCTTTTGTATTCCACTGTAACCATGTGTCCCCATAACGATAAGCTTTGCCTGTATGTTGTTGGCTGTTTCGCTTATGGTAGTAAAAATATTGCCTGCTTTAACTATAATTTTCGGTTCTATACCATGTTTCCTTTTACACTCTTTTGAGACAGACTTTAGTTGCTCAAAAACTGTATCTTCACTATTATTATTTTTAATAATATGTAGCAAAACAATATTCTTCCCTGACATGTTAGACATTCGTACAGCGTGTTCTAAAGCATGAGCAGAGACATTTGTAAAATCCCACGTTACTAATATGGGTAAAAGTTCCATTGATTCATCTTTTGTAAAGCAAAGATAGCAATTAACAATTAACAAATAGCAATTAGCGACGAACAATGAATAATGAATATCCCGCAACTAATCAAAATCCTATGTAAATCAGTAATATCTGTGTGATATGCGTTCAAATTATTAATTGAAAAATAACTAAGTACATGACAAAAATTTAAAATTATTTGTATATTATTGTAAATGAAGGGTTTGAAAAACATGTAACAAATAGTTTTACTCACTAATCGAGCAGAGCCTAAATACTCCGCTTAAAGACCACTCTTCGACAGGTTCAGTGACTGTGATACGTCGGCTGAGTTTATATTTCGACAAGCTCAATAACCGTCGAAGCCAAAGTCATAGGCTACCTATAATGAAAGGTCGCTTCGACAGACTCAGCGACCGAGTATGTCGCATTATTCACGCAGGCTATGTTTTCAATATTCAGACGCATGCATTGTGTTCATACACCCAAATCTCTCACACCATCACGTTCAACGCATCATTAATTGTTTTTTTGTCATGTACTAAGGAAAAATAAAATCGTATAAGTAAAACCGATTGTCCGAAAAAATGAGTAAATTCGTTTCTCATATTTATGTTTTATTATTAATTATTGAAATTTTATAATTTACCACATATTAGATGCTTGCCACTTGTTTTTTATCAAAAATAGAATGTCGAAAAGATAAAAACTGTTCTGTTTTTTTGATAATTCAAACATAAAAACTAAATTGACACGTAAATTGATATTAATAACATTTTAGTCAGATGAAAGACAGTTCAAAATCAAGGAAAAATATAACATTTTCACAAAATGCACTTCTGCCAAAAGAGGAGATGCTTGAAGTTATACGCGAGAAGAAACAGTTAACTATTGGCGTGCCTTTAGAATGTGAGAATCTTGAGAATAGAGTTGCGTTAGCTCCTCACGCAGTTGAACTATTAGTCAGCAATGGACACACTGTATATATTCAAAGTACAGCAGGAGACTCGGCGAACTTTACCGATATCGAGTACTCGGAGGCAGGAGGATCAATCACCGAAGATGTAAAAGATATCTATAATTCAGATATAGTTATTAAGGTTGCACCACCGACACAAGAAGAGATATCTTTGATGAGAGGTAGCCAAATTTTGATATCATCACTACTTATAGGAACACAAGAACCAGAGTATATTAAAGCCCTTATAGAGAAGAAGATAACAGCAATTGCATTTGAATATCTTAGAGATAAAGAGAATAAGTTTTGTCCGGTTACTGAGTCTATGAGCGAAATATCAGGTGCAGCATCAATTCTAATAGCCGCTGAATATTTGAGTAATGCAAATAGGGGAAAAGGCGAAATGTTAGGTGGCATTGCTGGAATAAGCCCCACAGATGTCATTGTTTTGGGAGCTAGCACCGCTGGAGAGTGCGCAGCAAGAACAGCGTTGGGCTTAGGCGCAGTTGTCCGTGTGTTTGACCATTCAATATATAAGCTAAGGGAACTTCAATATAAGCTTGGACAACCAATCTATACCAGTATAATACAACCCCGCGTTTTGCATAAAGCGCTTAAAATTGCCGATGTCGCTATTGGAGCCCTGCCATTTAGCGAAGAGAGCAGATTTAAGGTTAGTCTTGATTCTATCACGCAAATGAAACCCAACTCTGTTATCGTCGATATAGGTATGGATCACGGTGGTTGCTTTGAAACCAGTGAGGTAACAACATTAGAAACACCAACTTTTAAGAAATTTAATGTAATACACTACTGTGTACCAAATATTCCATCAAGGGTTTCAAGAACAGCTTCGTATGCATTGAGCAATATATTTGGTCCTCTTTTAATAGATATAGCCGAAATGGGTGGATTAAACCACATAATTAGTGAAAACGTTGGGTTTAGAAATGGAGTATATCTCTACAACGGAATACTTACAAAAGAAGCAATAGGCAGAAAGTTCGGATTGCCAAGCAGAGATATTGACCTGCTTTTAGCGGCGTTCTAATCAATTAGCAATTAGCAATGAACAATTATGAGTTACGCCATCGGCTTTGCCGCTTCGCTTGTCGAAGAATTACGAATGAATGAACACAGAACACACGGATTAAACGGATTTGCACGGGTAATAATCTGTGTAAATCTGTCACATCTGTGTCATCTGCGTTCAAATAACTTTTAACACTTCAGTGGTTATTGAGCCTGCCGAAATGCTGCGCTCAGTACACCGCCTTTTAACTAAATTGCTAATTGTTAATTGCTCATTGTTCATTGAAATACGCTTTGTCGAAGCGAATAATACCAAAACTATCAAAAAACAGCCCTTTGATTTTAGAATCGTGAATAACGTATAAATCACTGTTTTTCATCTCATCAGTTTGCATAAGTACGAAATCAGGATTTTCCCCCCTAAATCTCTCAATATTTGATTCCACAAATTTAGTTACTACATTTTGACTTAAACCAAATATTAAACTAAGGTTACCTTCATTCAACATTTGCAACTCTTTATCAATTGAATTATTGAAAAATATACGAATTTTTGAAAACCCTAAATGCTCTAATGTGTCTAAAACATAATTTTCATTTCGTATTAATATCCACTTATTCTCTTTCATTAAATTTTTAGAAATTTTATAAGGACCGCAGCCAACCGTTGTTTCAATCCCATATTTGGAGAGCGCTTCTTGTGGCATAATAGCCATTTTGGGCATAGCTAAATGATACAGGAATGTGGGATAAGATTCTGATAACTCTATGACTAAAGTATGTTCGTTTGAAAAAATAATGCCTTCAATTCCAATTTCTGGGACAACATCATTTGAACATGCGTCATAAAACACTTCAATGCCTTGTATCGAGGTTACAAAACCCAAGGGTCGATTGTATTTTTTACAAGTCCAGACATAATGTTTAATTGAACTAACAATATCAATTGCCTGAACAATACGGCTTTTATTCTTTCCAAACACCTCATCTTCGTGAAAACTTACATCGTCGCGCAGATAAAATACAAATCTTGAATAGTCTGAATTAATCATCCAGTCGTAAGCTATTGACGGACAGGGCTCTCCTGTTTCCTTATCTATTGTAACTAATGTACTATGAATTTGCGATGATATTTGTGTCTCACTCTGTTTAGTTTCTAAATAGGGAAAAATTGTCTCAGGTTTATCAGATTCCGAGTAAGAAATAACACCAAGCATAGAAGCGTAATCGTTTTTACACGATAGGACTACACTGCTGATTAATAAAATTATAGAAAAGAAAAGTATGCGTCTGCGAGTTGTTTTTTTTATCAATGTACTCTTCATCACTTTTACATTTAGAATTTACAGTAAACGTATGAAAATTTTTCAAAAAAAGCAATTATTCTGGTTAAAAGTTTTTAGATGTCTGAATATGCACACATAAAGCACAGATTTTATTTAAATGTTAGTTATATTTTAATTCACAAAAAGCAAAAATAAAACTCTCAAACAATCGTTAAATACGAAAAAATTATAGGCGTATGAAAAACTTCCTTTTAATAGCTGTTATCGTGTTTCTCTTTGCTTGCGAACGTGAAACCAAAGTTGATATACCCGAAAGCGAGCCTAAAATAGTAGTTAGTTGCCTCTTGATACCGAAAAAAAACATAGAAATATATATTTGCCAAAGCATTTATATTTACGATACTAAAGAGATACCGATTACCAATGCAACGGTCGATTTATACAAAGAAAACGTAATGATAGAGACAATACCTCACGCTGAAAACGGCTTTTACCGCTCTGATTTACAACCAGAAATAGGAAAAAGCTACTCTGTTGAAATTAACGTACAAGGATTCAAAACCATAAAGGCTCAAACAAGTGTACCTATTCCAGTTACTATTGACAGTATAAAAACAACGAGAAATGTCGGAACAAGTGTTAACGGTAGGAAACTCTCGTACTATCAAATGTTTATCAGTTCCGCTGGGGCAAACAATGATATATCTTACTATAAATACATCTTCGAAGTTCTTACCGACTCCTTAGACGGTTACGGACAATTGAACTTCAACAAAGCTTTTAGTTACGATGCCGTTATTATGAACGAGGGCGATATATATAACAGATTCTTTTCTACCCAATTATATAACACCTCAACATTTAACTTAAACCTTTACTTTGAAGATCCAGCCGACCTGTTTTTTGATATAGATACTGTAAGGTTTACAATTTCTTCTCAAATGTATTCTTTAAGTCAAGAGTTATACCTATACGAAAAAAGTCTAAAGAAGTACACTGAAAATCAAAACAATATATTTGAGCAAAACAACCCTCCTTTAATCTATTCAAATATCGAAAACGGGTATGGTATTTTTGCAGGCTTATCATTTAGCAATGTTATTTCTGAACGTGTTGTCATAGCTACCAAATGAAAGCACTACTCTTTTTCATACTTTGCGCAATAAGTGTAAATATCTATTCGCAAGCACGCCTTAGCGGTTATGTTTTCGATAATGAGACAGGAGAAAGATTAATCGGAGCTAATATTTTTGATATAAACTCAAAAAAAGGTACAGTTGCAAATCAATATGGTTATTACTCTGTTTCGTTAAAAAGTGACTCTTCTTGCCAACTAAGAGTGTCATTTATAGGCTATAAAACTATTGTTTTGAATCTTGAGTTAAAGCAAGATACCGTAATAAATTTCAGACTAAGTCCAAGTATTACGCTTAATGAAGTTGAAGTATCTGCCGAGCGACCAATTGAAAAAAGAACAGAGATGAGTGTAATTCAAATACCTGTTCAGCAGCTTAAAACATTGCCAATGCTTGCCGGTGAGGTCGATATAATTAAAGCTATGCAACTTATGCCCGGTATTAAATCGGGTAACGAAGGACAAAGTGGAATGTTTGTTCGAGGCGGCAGTCACGATCAAAACCTAATTTTACTCGATGATGTCCCAATCTACTATATCAATCACCTTGGCGGATTTGTGTCAGCTTTTAATCCCGATGCAATAAACAATTTGAAATTATACAAGGGCGGTTTTCCCGCGCGTTACGGCGGACGATTGTCGTCAGTAACAGATTTACGCATGAAAGACGGAAACCTAAACAGTCGAAAATCAATCGTTACAATTGGTTTGATAAGCTCTAAATTCCAAACCGAAGGACCAATTAAAAAAGATACATCATCGTACATGATTTCGGGAAGAAGATTTATGTATGATTTGTTTAGCCGTCCAATTACTTGGCTATTAAATGATAAGCAGTCAACTGGTTATACGTTTTATGATATAAATGCTAAACTGAATTACAAGTTCTCACAAAACGACAGACTCTATCTTAGTGTTTATTTCGGGAATGATAAAATTATTACCAAAAAGAATAAAAACGATAACGGCGAAAGGGAGTTTATGAAAAATGTAGGAAAATGGGGCAATCAATTAGTTGCTCTCAGATGGAACCACGTTTTTAACGATCGTCTGTTTGGTAACATTACATCATATTACACAAGGTATAACTACTTGTCTGATTTTCAATTCAAAAACGAGCAAATAAATGAAAATAACGCAATTCAATACAAATTTTCATCGGGCATCAATGACCTTTGTATAAAAAGCGATTTTGAATTTTATATCCCAAACATTACAGTTCGATTTGGTTCTAATCACGTGTCTCATGTTTTTAAACCAAACGTAAACTTGATTAAACAAAGTGGTTTTTCAGAAATAGATAGCGTTTTGAATACAAAAAAATATTTTGCGTTGGAAAACTCGTTGTACATCGAAAATGAGATTAGTTTTAGCGAAATTGTTAATTTTAATATAGGGGCAAAAGCAACTATTTATTCTATTGAAAATAAGCATTATAGGAATATTGAGCCACGTTTTTTAACCAACGTAAACGTTTTGGGCCGGTTTGCGTTAAAAGCATCGTATTGCAAGATGATACAATATGTTCATCTTTTAAGTTATTCAGGTTCGGGCTTGCCTGCCGATCTATGGATGCCAACTACTGAATATGTACCTCCTCAAAACTCAAATTTATTTGCGTTAGGTGTTTCAAAATCAATGCTAAATAACGCAATTGAACTGAGCGTTGAAGCATATTATAAAACCATGAGTAATTTAATTGATTACTCAGAGGGCGAAAGTTTTGCCGGTAACAACACAAAAAATTGGGAACAACTTATTGAGATAGACGGAACTGGCAAATCGAAAGGCATAGAGTTATTAGTACAAAAAAAGCAAGGCAAACTCAACGGCTGGATCGCGTATACGCTATCGAGAGCCACACGCAAATTCGACAATTTGAACTTAGGTCGTGAATTTATTTACACCTACGATGCAACTCACGATTTTGCTATTACATCAAATTACTATTTTAAAGAGCATCTATATTTTTCAGTAACATGGGTTTACACAACGGGTAGAGCTATTACTATGCCAAACGAACATTATTCTTCAATACGTTTGCAACACAACCAAAATCTTACTGAAAGTGAAATCCCTGATTATGAAATAGTAAGCTACAGAACATATTACAAAAAAAATAATGTACGAATGCACCCATATCATCGTTTAGATTTGGGATTAACTTATATCAAGACGAAGCGCAATAGCGAAAGAATTTGGAGTTTTAGTATTTATAACGCATACAACAGACATAATCCGTATTACTACTACACGACTATAAATAAGATAGATGGAACAGATGAATACAAAAAAACAACCTACTCGCGTAGCCTGTTCCCGATAATACCGTCAGTAAGTTACACCATAAAGTTTTGATTATTAACGGTTGTGGTTTAATGGAAACAGTGTATTTTCTGTTTTTGAGTACTCTACTTTACTAATTGTTTTAGTAATTGTGCATAGAACTAAAATTTTATATCTTAGCAATGTTTTTTATAAACAAAAAATCAGACCGATTAATCAAATATGCGTACAATTCAAAAACATAAAAAGTTCTTATTTTTATTGTTTTTGCTCTGTTTTTTTGGAGTAATACCATGTACGAACTTATTATTTGCACAAACATATAACTTCGAGCGATACTCTTTGCCCGAAGGATTGTCGCAAAGTCAGGTATTAGACATAAAACAGGATACGCTTGGACGAATTTGGTTAGCCACAGAGCGTGGCGGTGTTACAATATTGTCCGGAGATTTCCCTTCTTATATAGGAAGAAGCGATAGTTTACCCGGAACAACAACACTCTCATTATTTTATGATCAAAAACATAGAATGTGGATTGGCACAAACCGTGGCGTTAGATACTATAATGGAAAAGTTTTAGTTAGGCCAGATAATGGTGAAATACTCGACACAACTACTGTTTATGACATTGCTCAACGCTCCGATGGCATTATCGTTTTTGCAACAAACTTCGGGGTATATGCCTATGATGATTCTATAGGATGCTTTAATCTTATACCCCAATTAGCAAATGCAGTTGTAACAAAAATAACCGCACGAACTAACAATCTATTGTATCTAATAAGTAGAAATAATCCATTGTTAATCTTCGACGGGATTAATCTGGAAGAGCTACGACTACCCATTTCCAAAAGAACAGAAATAAAAGATTGCTTTTTCGATTCGCAAGACAGGATTTGGGTTAGCACAACAGATGGACTTATTACAAGAGATGGCTATTTTTATAAAATATACAGTTACGACGATGGCTTGGTTGATGATCATATTACATGCGTCGCCGAGGACCGTTTTGGCAATATATGGGCAGGAACCGATGCTGGTGGGCTAAATATCTTTACTGATGAGAGGATTATTAATATCACTGCACAACAAGGAATAGGTCACAACTGTATTAATGCACTCTATTGCGACAACTATAAAAACATGTGGGTAGGAACTGATGGCGCAGGGGCGTACGTTTTTAAAGGATTTCGTTTTACAAAGTTTGAAACACCCGAATTTATTGAAACAGTTTCAATTACTGCGGTACATATATCATCAAAAAATAAAATATTTTTAGGTACAAATGGATATGGATTGTTGTATGTCGATGGTAACAAAAGAAAGCTGTTTAATACTGATAATGGATTGAAAAGCAATATAGTACACACAATTGTTACTGATAAAAATGAAGTCGCCTATATTGGAACAGATAAAGGTTTGGACATTATAAAGAACACGAGAATTGACAAGAAACTAAAAAATGATATAAATGTTACCTATCCCACAAAAAAAATTTTTATTGATAACAGTGGTTCGGTCTGGATAGGCACCGCTGGATATGGGCTAATTCACTACAGCAAAACTAAGAAAATAAGATATACAAAAAATAAAAATATAGCAGGAAACACCATTTACGATATCCTACAAAACAGACAAGGCGAAATAGTTGTTGCCACAGACGAAGGGCTATCAATAATTTCAAAATCAGGAATATCAAACTATACCTATAAACATGGTTTGCCAGCCGAAAATATAACATCTTTAATTATTGATAAAAACAACAAATTGTGGCTTGTTTCCGAAAAAGGTATTTCTCGATTTGAAGATGAGCGTTTTTATAATATCCCTTTAGAGAGCATAACCGATGCCAACATTATTTATTCTATTGTTAATGACCTTTTTGGCAACCTACTCATAGGCACCGAACGTGGAATCGATATTATTACTTTAGATAACAAAAGCAATATCTTTCTGATTAAGAAACTTAGACGTGAAGATGGCTTTTTTGGCATTGAGTGTAACTTAAATTCCGTGATGAAGGGAGAGAGGGGCGAGGTCTTTTTCGGTACTAAACAGGGTGTTACAATTTTTAACTCATTAGCAGATAGTGTAAAAAACCCTATCCCGCCCGCATATATTCGCGATATTGAATTGTATTACAGTAAAATAGATTGGTTAACTTATACTGATTCTGTAATTAATTGGAGTTTATTGCCTTATAATCTCAGACTTCCGTATCGCGAAAACAACATTACTTTTTTCTTCGGGGCAAACGATTATCAAACGCCTCAAAAATTAATGTTTCAATTTCGTTTGGAAGGATTCGACCAAAACTGGACAACTCCAACCAGTCAACGATTTATTAACTATACCAATTTACCTCCGGGGAAATATACCATGAAAGTAAGATCGTGGTATTCAGCAGATCAATTTTCAAATAAACCAGGTTTTTTTCAATTTGAAATTCTTAAACCGTTATGGTTTGAAACATGGTTTATTATTCTAATTATCACACTATTGATTGCTTCTGTTTTGGGAGTATGGAATTGGCGATTAAGAATTATTAGACTTAATGAAAGGAGACTTGAAGGAATAGTTAATGAAAGAACGCTCGATTTGCAAAAACAAAAAGAGGAGTTGCATGAAGCCAATATCCAGATTAGTCAAAGTGCACAAATGAAAGAGCAGTTTCTCGCTAACACAAGCCATGAAATAAGAACACCACTTAATGTTATTTCGGGCTATACTAACTTGTTGATTAATACTAAAGTAGATAATGTCCAGAATAAATATCTAAACTACATAAAAGAGAGTTTGGATAATCTCAAAGTTATAATCAATGATATCCTCGACTTTTCAAAGATTGAAGCCGATAAGTTAGAATTTGAAAGCATACCATTTGATTTTGTAAAATCTATAAATTTAACGTGCAATCAAATGGAGATTGAGGCTGCAAAAAAAGCCTTGTCATTGGAGTTAAACTTATCTAATATATTGCATTCGATTGTTATTGGCGACCCTGTCAGGTTAAATCAAATAGTTTCTAATCTTATTAGAAATGCGATTAAATTTACTCCAAAAGGTGAAATAGTGGTTGATGTCAGCGACATTAGTAATAATAGCGACACAGTACTTTTAAAAGTAGTCGTTAAAGATAGTGGTATCGGTATTCCTGCTGAAAAATTAGATAAAATATTCGACAGTTTTTCACAAGTAAGTAGCGAGTCAACAAGAAAATATGGAGGTACAGGTTTGGGGCTTTCAATAGTTAAACGTCTTGTCGAAAAACAGAATGGGTATATTTATGTCGAGAGTGAAGAAAACCAAGGAAGCCGGTTTACAGTAGTAATCCCCTACGAAAAATCGGATACAAACCCCGCAGAAGATAATAAACTTGATTATGCCATTTTCAAACACACTTTATCTAAAAACGTTAAGGTTTTATTAGTTGACGATAATCAGATTAACCTTGCACTCGCCGAAAGCACACTTACAGGTTATAGTTCTCAATTCGAAATTCAAACTGCTCTAAATGGTAAAGAAGCTGTTGAATTAGTACAACAAGGTGATTATGATATAGTTGTAATGGATATTCAAATGCCCGAAATGGATGGATACACGGCAACAAAAATTATCAGAGAAGAACTTCCTACGCCTATAAATCAAACCCCAATTTTAGGAATGACAGCTCACGCTTTAAGTCATGAACGAGAAAAGTGTTTACAACAAGGCATGAATGAATATATAGCAAAGCCGTTCGTACCACGTATGTTATTTGAGCACATATTAAAACTTACCGACGCCACGGCAGAACCAATTGGCGAAGTGGAACTCTCTTCTACTCAGACAATGCCCACATTTAACTTGATTGATCCAATACAATTATGGAAAAACTCGGCAGGGAAAGTTGACCGATTTGTCAAATATATCGAAATGTATTCAAAATCAATACCCGACCAGATAATCGAGTTGGAAAATGGAATTAAAAATGCAAACAACGAAGAAATAAAATTGTTGTCGCACACTTTAAAAACCTCTTTCAGATATTTGGGAATGGGAAGAGCACAGGAGTTGGCTTTTGAAATAGAAAAAACATCTATAGATAACATCCCTATTGACTATAGTTTACACCTGAAAGAGATTGGTGAGATATGGGATAAAGCGTCAGTAGAGATAAACGCATTTATTGAAGCGAACATGCCAACCAAAACTTGAAATTTTTCAACTTACGTTCTGTAGAGATGCCATAGTACGACTCTTTTACCATAGCTAACGGCATTTCAAAAAAAACTATCTCCATTTATTGGGAGAATTCACCTTATCACAAGCACAATAATACCAATTGTAATTTTAAAATAGTTCAATCTTTTTTAAAATTTTACAATGGTAAATACCGATGTAACAGATACATAGTTCAAACGAACGATAGTGAAGTTTGGACTATAGTAGCTGTCCAATCGGTATAAAAACTATCTTTGCAATTTATTTGTAAAAAAGCAAATTCTGATATGATTGATTTTCAACAACATACTTTCCCATCAGGCTTGCGTTTGGTTCATCTTTCCGATAAAAGTATGGTTGCACATTTTGGTGTTGTTTTTGGCACAGGCTCGCGCGATGAATTACCAAACGAACATGGCATAGCTCATTTTATAGAACATATGCTTTTTAAAGGCACGACAAACCGCAAACCTTATCATATTCTTAGTCGAATGGAAGATGTTGGCGGTGAGATAGATGCTTACACTACTAAAGAGATGATTGTTATTGCATCGAGCTTTCCTAAACAATATTTTAGTCGTGCGGTTGAGTTAGTTTCAGATATAACATTCAATTCGACTTTTCCTGCTAAGGAGATTCAGAAAGAAAAAGAGGTTGTGTTTGAGGAGATTAACATGTACAAAGACTCTCCGTCAGAGTTTATATACGATGTTTTTGATAGCCTGCTATATGGTGATCATCCAATGGGTAGAAATATTCTCGGCACACCAGAATCGATAAAAAAAATTAATGAAATAAGCCTTAAAAATTTTTGGGCAAGACAGGTTATTCCTTTAAATACAATAGTTTGTTCAGCTGGTGATATCTCTTTTAAAAAGGTGGTTTCATTGGTAGAGAAGAGTTTTTGCGATTTTAAAAATATATCATCTCCTGTAAAGCGAGAAAAACCAGAAATTGCTCCTATATTTTCAAAATCTGTAAAGAGGAAGACACATCAAGCCCACTGTATTATGGGAACTTCGGCTTTTGACGTTAGAAGCAAATATCGTGTTCCGCTTAAAATTCTTACAAATTTACTCGGCGGACCTGGAATGAATTCACGTTTAAACTTGACTTTACGTGAGAAGTACGGGTTGGTCTATCAGGTTGACGCCTATTACTATCCGTTTTCTGATAGCGGTAATTTTGGGATATATTTTGGTACCGATTCCAACAGTGTTGACAGGTGTAAAGAGTTGGTATATAAAGAGATATCAAAGCTAATGGCTCGCAAATTGGGAACCATGCAGTTACACAATGCCAAGCGTCAAATTCAAGGACAAATAATACTTGGCTCTGAAAATCACGCAAGTTTAATGTTATCGACAGCAAAATCGGTACTTTTTTTTGATAGAATTTGGACTATCGAAGAGATTTTGTCGGATGTTGAGTCTGTAACCGACTCACTATTGTTAGAGACGGCAAGTCGTCTGTTCGAAAATCGTCAATTATCAACATTTCTATTTCACTAAAATTATGCAAGCTTCCAAAACTGAACTGCATGAGTATATAGCGGCTCACACGTCGCCTGAGTCGCAATTGTTGCACGAAGTGAACCGACAAACGTTTTTGAAAGTTTTACAACCACACATGATTTCGGGGCACATACAGGGTCGGCTCTTGTCAATGCTAAGTAGAATGATAATGCCTAAACGAATACTCGAATTGGGCACATTCACAGGATATTCGGCTTTATGCTTAGCCGAAGGTCTTGTTGACAATGGCGAATTAATTACCATTGAAAGTAATGACGAATTAGAGGAGCTGATTTTAAATAATTTTGCAAAATATAGTCGTCCGGAGGCTTTAAAGTTGATTATTGGAGAGGCTTTAGAAGTATTGCCCAAACTTAAAGAGAAGTTTGATTTTGTGTTTATTGATGCTGATAAAACAGAATATCCTTCATATTTGCAATTGATAATTCCGTTACTAAACAAAAATGCATTTATTGTCGCCGATAACGTGTTGTGGTATGAAAAAGTTCTTGATCTATCAGCCCATGCTGACCCTTCGACCAAAGCCTTGGCTGAATTTAATGCAATGATAAACAGCGATAAACGTTTTCAAAATATCATTTTACCACTGCGCGATGGCTTAATGATAGCTGAATATTTACCCTAAAAAAACTAACAATTTTTTATTAGCGAGAGCAGAGCCATGCTCGCTTAAGCTATGCCGATTGACAACAGTGGTATGCTGAGGCTGTATTTCGATGGTTGTTGAGTATATCGAAACACACGCTCAATAACCATCGAAGTGACCATTGACTAATTTACCGAAATTCTTTTATGGCAAACACAAGGGCATCCCCTACTTTATAAACTTTTAACTTTTAACTTTTAACTTTTAACTAAATAATTATTATTACTTTTACGCCTGCAAAACAAAACAAATTTTTGCCTATGGTATAACAGTAGCGTATTAACAACGCGCAAGACATATTAGAAAGCGTTAGCTTTTATTCTGGCAGTCTAAATCTAGCAAATTTATAATTGCACCAAGAATAATAAGTGAAACGCTCACGCATCTCGCGTGGGCTTTACTTATTTGGTGCAAGGGCATGCTAGAGCCTCGATAGCTGATAAGTTTTAGTCCGCGCTTTTTTTATGCCAAAAAACGAAATAAATCAAAATTAAATAAATCAATTTTAACTAAAATTTAAAGAATATGTCAAAACAATTAATTTTTACTGCCATTATTATATTAGGCAGTTTTGCCGTAAAGGCACAGGACAAAAAAGTGGCAGTTTTCGACCCAGCCGGTGATGTGACAAGCACTATTAAGGGTATTGTTCGCGAAGAGATAAGCGCTACTATTGTTAATTCTGCGGACTACACCGTTCTGGAACGTTCGCTGATAGACAAAGTTTTGGAGGAGAACAAGTTCCAAGCTGGTGGATTGGTTGATGACTCCCAAATAAGCGAGATGGGTAAGCGTATGGGTGCAAACTATGTTTTTGTTACAAGCATTGCCTCGTTGGGAAGTAACTATCACATTTCCTGTAAAATGATAGAGGTGCAAACAGCTCGCATTGACAAACAAAAAACCACACGTACCGAGCGAGGTGCAGATGATCTTGTTGATGTTGTTCAACGATTGACAAAAGAAATGTTCACTTCAACAACGCAAGACTTAGCACAATCTGAAGTTTCGAAAGAAGAAATTTCTACAGATTTGCTTATTACAGATGGGAAAAGGGTGTACCAAAAAGGTGAAATTCTTGAAAAACAAGAAGTGAGACACTTGATGAAAAGTAACACTCATGCATTGATTTTATACGAAAAAGGGTTAAAACAAAGGAAATGGGGTAACGCTTTATTATGGACTGGTGTTGGCTCTGTTGCACTTGGGGCTACGTTAACATTAATTTTAGATGCGGAGGGTTTTATATTAATCTCTCTTCCAGTATTATTTGTAAGTGTTCCTTGTAGTATCGTACCAAAAATTCTTGCAAAGAAGAACATATGTAAATCTGTAGACTTATACAATGGAGGTAAACAAAGCACTCAGGTAAAATATAACTTTGGAATTACGCCTAATAGTGTTGGTTTAACAATTAATTTTTAAGTAGTCGAAACATCAAGTTATCCAAGTAAGGCAAAGTAAGTTTTTTTGCTACCATTCATAGGTGTGCAAGAGACTGTATGTAAAAGGCTGTTTGTGGAATTATAGAGTTAATAATCAGCGTATCAGCCTTTTACCCTTTTAAATTTATTTTTAGTCAATGAAAAAGTTAACCCCAAGTCCTGAATTTTTAGGTAATAGATTTAAAAAAACGATGCACTGAGCTTGCATTTCGATGGTTGCTGAGCTGGTCGAAGCACAGGTTCAATAAACATCGAAGCGACGACAGCGGAAAGTACGGAGTTATGTCATATTACGCCAACGTGAAAGGAACACTATACAACAAGATAACCAACAAAAAAACGGTTGACTTTACCTTTTTTAACGACCCCGATGCGTATGCTGCAGGCAGAACTCCTGCCGATGCTGCAACAAAAGCATTTAGGTTACCTGCGTTGAAAGATAAGATTTTGGAGAAAATAATACCGAATATCAATTAACAATGTGTAACTAGCAATGAACAATTATGTGAGACAGTGCATTTGCTGTTTCACATAATTGTTCATTGCGTCGCATTATCCATTGTTAGTTGTTCTGGTTTAATTTTCACAATTTTATCGTCTTGCATAACAACCAAAACACTATTTTTAGCTTTCTTATATTTTATTAAATCCTCATAGACCTTTTCGAGTCCTTTTAAGATTTTGTTTCTTTCTTCTAAAAATTTGTCAGTTTCTGTCATAATAACTTTTTAAAAGATTAAATTTTTCATTGTTTATAATGTTAAGTGGAGCACTTATCTGCTTTTCTGCAATAATATCGTGTTTAACTTTTGAATTATCAAAAATAAAAGCGCCGTCAACAATGGGAAGATAGATGTTAAATAAATTTTTAATTCCTCTAAAATATCTTCTTTCAATAATCTGAGGTTCGATATTATGCCCACCTTCCAAAACTCGTGTTTTTACGCGTTCTTTAGCCAAATCAACACTTTGAAGCCAAAAGAATAATAAAATCACTCTGTATCCTTTTTCTTTTGCTTCAATAATTTTGTTTTTATAACTTTTGGTTGACAAAGTTGTTTCAAAAGCAAAATTTCCGCCTACTGAAAGCAGTTCGTTGATTCTATTGAGCATAATCCGTCCAGCTTCAAAAGAGACTTTTTCTGGCTGAAAAGGAGACAAACCCTTTGCAATTTCGTCAGCATTAACAAATTCTTTACATTCCAAAATTTCTGGCAAAATAGTATATGATGCAGTAGTTTTGCCTGCACCATTACAACCAGCTATTATGTAAAGTTTTTTATCATTCATCTTTGCAAATCTACAAATTATTTTCCGTTTTTATTAAGTATAGCTTGTTAGCGCACTGTGTTACTTACATCTTATACTGATTTTACAATAGTAAATACAGATGTAACAGACATATAGTCAAAAACTTCACTATCGTTTGTTTGAACTATATTAACTGTTCAATCTACATAAAAATCAATTAGAAACGATGTTTTATATAAAGTAGAAAATCAATAGCCCTGCCTTTTAAAGCACGGGCGATAAATAAAATATAAATGGCTTTAGCTGAAATCTGTTAAATATTTCAAAATCAAAGAAAAAGATAAATTTCGGCTAAAGTCCATAAAACATATGTATCAATTTAACCCATGACTTAAAAGTAATAGCTATTGATTGACAATCAGCATATTTATAATTGCTAATTGTTTACTTCGACTGCGCTCAGTACAAGCATTGCACACTTCGGCTTCGCTCAGTGCATCGCATTGCTAATTGCTATAGTGTCTTCTGTGTTCTAATTTCTCTTTGCAGAGTCAGAAAAAAACGTTAAAATTGTCGTAATAATCAAGTTTGGAACTTATGAACAAAAAACTCTTTCTTATAGACGCTTATGCACTTATTTATCGTAGTTACTTTGCGTTTATTAATAATCCGCGAATGACGACCACAGGGATAAATACATCGGCAATATTCGGATTTACAAACACACTTCTTGAGCTTATAAAAACCGAAAAACCCGACTATTTAGCCATAGGGTTTGACCTTAGTCAGCCAACATTTCGTCACGAGATGTATCCTGAATATAAAGCTAACAGAGACGAAACACCCGAAGGAGTGCGTGTTGCAGTGCCTTATGTAAAACGACTTGCCCAAGCAATGAATATCCCAATCGTTGCAAAACCCGGTTACGAAGCCGACGACGTTATCGGAACAATCGCCAAAAAAGCCTCTCAGGAGGGTTTTGATGTTTATATGATGACCCCCGATAAAGATTACGGACAATTGGTTGAAGAAAATATAAAGATGTATAAACCAAAGAGTTTCGGGACTGGATTTGATGTAATAGGGGTAAACGAGATTTGCAAAAAATATGGAATTAAAAATCCTACGCAGTTAATTGATATTTTGGCTCTATGGGGAGATGCGTCCGACAATATCAAGGGTGTTGATAATGTTGGCGAAAAAACTGCTTCAAAACTGATAGCTGAATATGAAAGCGTTGAGGGTATATATCAAAATATCAACAATTTAAAAGGCAGAACAAAAGAAAATCTTTTAAATAGTAAGGATATAGTCCAGATGTCCAAGAAGTTAGTTACTATCGTTACTGATATTGATATGGAAATTGATTTCGATGAGATGAAAGTAAGTCCGCCTAATATGCAGGAGATAGATGAACTATTTAACGAGCTTGAATTTAGAACATTGCGACAGCGATTTGAACAAAATATTCAGCCAAAACAAGTTCACGTTCAAAAAACATTATGGGACAATGGTTCAGATGATGACAAAGAAATGTTTAACCAGTTAGCTACTCACAAAACGCTGCAAGATATAGATCACAATTATAAACTGATAACAGAAAAAGAGGATTTAGTTCAGCTTGTCAACACTCTTAAATCATTTGATACCTTTAGTTTTGATACTGAGACAACAAATATCGACGCTATAAAAGCAAAAATTGTTGGAGTCTCATTTTGCGCTGTTGAGGGCGAGGCTTACTATATTTCGACAAATGAAAAACTGTCAGATATTGAAATAGTTAAAGAAATTAGATGTCTATTAGAAGATGATAATAAGACTATTATCGGACAAAACTTAAAGTACGATTTACTCGTTCTACGTGGATATGATATAAAGCCAACAGCAAAGCTTATAGACACCATGTTGGCTCACTATTTAATAAACTCCGACCAACGACATAGCATTGATTTTCTCGCACTTAATTACTTGAACTGGCAAAAAATCACAACCGATTCTCTTATCGGCAAAAAAGGGAGTGGGCAAATGAATATGGCACAATTGAAGCCCGAACAGGTTTGCGACTACGCCTGCGAAGATGCCGATGTTGCATTCCGCTTGTGGAAAAAACTTTCTCCTGAACTTGAAAAGTATGAGCTTCAAATTGTTTTTGAAACTGTTGAGATGCCCTTGGTTAAAGTTTTAGTTGAAATGGAGTTTATAGGAGTGAAAATTAATATTGAGGATTTGAACACACTGAGACAACAGTATCAACAAGAGAGCCAAGATATTGAAAACAAGATATTTGAGTATGCGGGTTATCAATTTAATATTGCTTCGCCAAAACAGCTTGGAGAGCTACTATTTGCTCGATTAAAAATAACTGATAAACCCAAACTAACTAAAACAAAACAGTATGCCACAGGTGAGGAGGTTTTAGTTGAGTTGAAAGATAACCACCCAATTGTTGGCTTAATATTGGAATACAGAGAATTACAGAAGTTACTTAATACTTATATTGAAGCTCTTCCAAAATTGGTTAATCCAAATAGTGGGCGAATACATACATCGTTTAATCAAGCAGTTACAAATACAGGTCGTTTAAGTAGCGCTAACCCGAATCTGCAAAACATTCCTATTCGCGACGAACGTGGAAAAGCGATAAGAAAGGCATTCGTTCCGGCTAACGAAAATCATGCGTTAATTTCTGCGGATTATAGCCAAATTGAACTTAGAATAATGGCACATCTTAGTCAAGACAAAAATATGTTGGAGGCTTTTGCCAAAGATATGGATATACATCAAGATACTGCCGCCAAACTTTTTGGAATAACCCCCGATGAAGTTACACGCGAGCAACGCGGACACGCTAAAGGAGCAAATTTTGGAATTATTTATGGGATCTCTCCTTTCGGATTAGCTAAAAACACAGGATTATCTCAAAGCGAAGCTAAGACCCTTATTGACAACTACTTTAACACTTATCCTGGAGTTAAAAAATATATGGACTATTCAATTGACTTGGCACATGAAAAAGGCTATGTTCAAACAATAATGGGTAGAAAGCGCTTCTTACCTGAAATTCGTTCAGCAAATGCAACTGTTCGTAAAGCAGCAGAACGAAACGCAATAAATGCACCAATACAAGGCTCATCCGCAGATATGATTAAATTGGCAATGATTGATATTTATAATGAGTTTACCAAAGAGAACTTGAAAAGTAAAATGATTTTACAGGTTCATGATGAATTGGTGTTCGATGTTCCAACCGATGAGATTGAAATAGTTAAAAAAATTGTCGAAGACAAAATGTTGAATGCTATGAAGCTTAAGGTTAAACTTAAGGTTGATGTAAATGTTGCAAACAATTGGTTAGACGCACACTAAAGCAATTAACAATGAACAATTGAATGTCAGGGTGTTGTAGAGATGTCATATTATGGCGTCTCTGCAATGAACAATTAACAATTAGATATAGAGTACAGATAAAAAATCTTTGATAATCAGTTTTATCCGTGTCATCTGTGTTCAATAATTCGCAATAATGTATAAAATAATAAATTCACACTCACACAATCCATCGCCAAATGCAATATTTAATTGCAATATGCTTGGCGAATTTAACAGCGCTCTTCCAAGCGCCGACACTTTTTGTTCAATCGGCGTTCATCCTTGGGATGTGGAACAAATATCAATTGAAAAAATCAGGCTAATGTTTGAACAGTTCAAATCAGCCTGTAATGTTGTGGCAGTTGGCGAATGCGGTTTAGATAGGGTACGTAAAGGTGATTTGAAGAAACAGAGGGAGGTGTTTATTGCGCAATTAGAATTAGCTTCAGAAAACAATCTTCCAGTCGTTATACATTGTGTAAGAGCATGGAGTGATATTGTCCCCATTATGCAAAAGTTTAAAAATCTTACATTTATACTTCACGATTTTAGGGCAAACACCATTCAAACAACAAAACTTTTAGAATTTAACACATATTTCTCTTTCGGAAAATCTATATTTAAACCTTCAGATAAAATAAAAAAAGTCTTGGGCATTATCCCTAAAAATAGAATTCTTATAGAAACAGACGAAGAAAAGGTCAATATTGAATCGGTATTGGAATCAATTTGTTTAGTTTTGCAAACCGATAAGAAGTTGTTCAGGCAACAACTCATAGAAAACACAAAAAAAGCCTTTAATTTATGACCCCTAATTGGTTAAAACGCAACGAATTGCTTTTAGGGCAAGAAGCTATCAAGATACTCCAAAAAAGCAGAGTTCTATTGGTTGGTTTAGGTGGAGTCGGATCATGGACAGCCGAGTTTCTTGTACGTTCCGGCATTGGAAATCTTACTATAGTCGATTCCGATATTGTCGATGAGACTAATATCAACAGGCAACTGCCTGCTACTCAGAAAACTATAGGTTTAGTCAAAACTGATGTAATGAAAGAGCGATTGCTTAGCATAAATCCACAATTGAATTTAACAGTTGTGAATAAATATATTAATGAGGAGACAAATACAGAGATATTACAGCCTGACTACGATTTGATTATAGACGCTATTGATACTTTGTCGCCTAAAGTTTGGTTTTTGAATTTCGCATTGCGGAAAGGTTGCCCTGTTATTAGCAGTATGGGCAGTGGAGCAAGACTTGATCCCACAAAAGTTGTTGTTGGCGATATTTCAGAAACGCAAAATTGTCCATTAGCTAAAGCGGTGCGTAAGAGATTGAGACGTATGAACGTAACAACACGATTTACAGCTGTATATAGCACTGAAAATCAAATTGGTGAAGCGGTTGTAGAGTGTGAAGAACGTAACAAAAAATCGGTAATAGGGACAGCAGTGTTTGTTCCTGCTGCATTTGCTTGCACTATATCTGCCCAAACAGTAAAAATGTTAATAGAAAAAATTAATCAGAGATGAGAGCAATTATACAAAGATGTCTTAGTGCATCGGTAACTGTTGAAAACCAAGTTGTAGGAAAGATTGATAAGGGTTTTTTAGTTTTATTGGGAATAGAACACTCCGATACATTAGAAGATGCCGAGTGGCTTAGCTCAAAGATCGCACAACTAAGAGTATTTGATGATAAGGTCGGTTTAATGAATCTATCTATTCAAGAAAACGATGGTAATATTTTGTCAATCAGTCAGTTTACGTTGCATGCTAAAACAAAAAAAGGGAATAGACCCTCTTTTATAAATGCTGCCCCGCCTGAAATTTCAAAGCCATTGTACGAAAAATTTAACGAGCTACTTTCTCAAAAGATAGGTAAACCGGTAGAGACCGGTATTTTCGGGGCACATATGTTGATTTCGCTTGTTAACGATGGTCCGGTAACTATTTTTATTGATACAAAAAACAGAGAATAATACCGATTGAACTATGTGTCTGTAACATCGGCATTTACCTCTTAACTCCGCTCTGTGCGGAGTATGGGGTAAACAATTTGTAAAATTTAAAAAATATTTGACTGTCTTAAAATTACAATTGGTATTTCTGTGCCCTCCTTACATGAAATTGAACTGTGATGTAACGAAATTTTAACATATTTTACCGATTTTTTTTGTTTTTACTGGCTTTTTGCGCAAGTTGGGTTAACGTTCTAATAAACATATTTTTTTTGCAACACCCAAAAAAAGAAAAAACGAAACTTATATTGCTGATTATTAATTGTTTATGTGGGTATTGCAAAAAAGTGCGGAAAACAAGAACAATTATCAATTATAAAAAAAACGGAGCCATGCTCCGTTTTTTTAAACATTCTAGAACACTACCAATACTCATTTCGACTTCTGTCACTTCGCAATTCATAATTGTTCATTGCTAATTGCACATTGCTAATTGCATTACTCCGTTGCTGCAATAGCTTCAACTTCTTCTACGGTAATTGGTGGACGTTCTCCGATTATTCTACAACCACTTTCGGTAACTAAAAGCATATCTTCAAGTCTTATACCACCAAAATCTTTATACTTTTCTACCAAATCGTAATTGATAAAATCGGTATGTTTGTTCTCTTTTTTCCATGTATCAATAAGAGCGGGAATAAAATATATACCTGGTTCGTTAGTTAAACAGAAACCTGGTTCGAGTTTACGTCCAAAACGTAGGGCTTCGGTTCCAAATTGTTTAATGGGACGTGTCTCTTCGTCGTATCCCACCAAAGTTTGTCCTAGGTCCTCCATATCGTGAACGTCTAAACCTATCATATGACCCAAACCGTGAGGCATAAACAGTGCGTGCGCACCTTCGCGTACAGCATCATCAACGTTCCCTTTCATTAATCCTAATTCTGACAATCCTTGTGCTATTATTTTGCACGCCATTAGGTGAACCTGCTGATAAGTTATACCTGGTTTTGTGTTTTTATTTGTTGCATTGTTGGCAGCCAAAACAATTTCGTATATCTCTTTTTGTCTCTTGGTAAACTTGCCCCCTACAGGTGTTGTTCGAGTATGGTCTGATGCATAATGCAAAAGCGATTCGGCTCCGCAATCGCAAACCATCAAACGTCCTGCTTCAAGGATATTGCTGTGGCTGTGATTGTGCAGTATTTGTCCGTTTTGTGATAGTATTATTGGAAATGATGGCACTCCTCCGTGCGCTAATGAAATGCCCTCGATTGTTCCGGCGATTGTTTGTTCCCATCTGCCGACTTTAGCCATTCGCATAGCTTTAACCTGCATTTCGTAGCCAGCTACCGCTGCTTTTTCTAACTCTTCAATTTCGCACGCTTCTTTAACGCTTCTTAATGTTATAATGGCACGAATAAGCTGTGTAGAAGCATGATCGCGAACTACAGCCGCTCTTATTCCTGTTAAAGATTCAAGTAGCATTTTATTTTCAGCTCGATAAGGGGGAGTAAAATGAATTTTTTTACCTTTTTTAATGGCTTCGTTTATATATTCGGCGAGCTTTGAGAAGGGACGGGTATTTTCAACACCCGCTAACAATGCTCTTTCGCGAACCGATGGTTGGTCGCCCATCCACACGATATCGTCAATAGATAAATCGTCAGCGAATATTATATCTTGACCGGTTTCAAAGTCAATAACTCCCGCAAAATCAGGAAAATCTAGACCGAAGAAATAGAGAAAGTTGCTATCCTGCCTAAAGTGATATGTGTTAGCTGGATAGTTCATTGATGCTTCTGAGTTACCCAAAATAAGAGCTATTCCACTTTTTAACTGTTTTTTTAGCGCGGAACGGCGACGTTTATATACTTCAGCGTTAAACATAATGATTAATTTTTTTAAGGTTTGTTATTAAATTTTGATTCTGCAAAATACGAAAATTTTTAGTAGATGACAAAAGGGAGCTGGGAGTCGGAAGGCCGAAGTCGGAAGAAAAATCTGTGTAAATCTGTTTAATCCGTGTATTCTGTGTTCCACCGAAATCCGAAATCCGCCTTCCGAAATTATAAACTATACGATAATAATATTAGATAGATTTCTACTTAGTCTACTTTAAATATTTCTTTCAGTTTATCTACATAATCAAGTTTTTCCCAGCCAAAAAACTCAACCTCTTTAGTTACCTCTTTACCTTTTTCGTAAACAGTTACTGCATCGGTATATGGCGTTCTTCCAACGTGCCCATATGAAGCTGTTGGCAAGAAAATTGGGTTTTTCAAACCAAATCGTTTTACAATTGCGTATGGGCGTAAATCAAAGACCTCTTCAATTATTTTAGCTATATCTCCATCTGAATATCTTCGACCTTCTTCATCGTGTAATTTAGCTGTACCATAAGTATTTACGAATACTCCAACAGGTTTGGCAATACCAATAGCGTATGATATTTGAACTAAACAGCGTTTTGCAAGTTTTGCTGCTACGATATTTTTTGCGATATGGCGTGCTGCATAAGCTGCCGAGCGGTCAACTTTACTTGAATCTTTGCCTGAAAATGCTCCACCGCCGTGTGCTCCCCTTCCACCGTAAGTGTCAACAATAATTTTTCGACCTGTAAGTCCCGTATCTCCGTGTGGTCCGCCGATAACAAACTTTCCTGTAGGATTTACAAACAGTTTGATATCATCTTGGAACAATGCTTTTAAGCGATAAGGTAACTTGCGTTTTAATCTTTGGATAACATATTTTTCAATATCATTATGTATTGTTTCTAACATTTTTTCGTCAGCCTCTTTCCTTGCTTCTGGGGTATCAGACGTAGGAGTGATAAAGTCGTCATGCTGTGTTGACACCACAATAGTATCAATTCTTATAGGTTTGTGATTATCAGCGTATTCCACGGTTACTTGCGATTTGCTATCAGGTCCTAAATATTTCATACGGTTACCTTCTCTACGAACCTGCGAAAGTTCTTGCAATATCAAATGTGCAAGCTCTATAGATACAGGCATAAAGTCTTCTGTTTCGTTTGTTGCATAGCCAAACATCATGCCTTGGTCGCCTGCGCCTTGGTCTTCTTCTTTTTCGCGCACTACGCCCTGTCTTATATCGGGCGATTGTTCGTGAATACACGAAATAACGCCACACGATTCGCTATCGAACTTATAGCTTGCCTTAGTGTAGCCGATGTTTTTAATAACCTTACGTGCGGTGGTTTGTACATCAACGTATGCTTTTGAGCGAACTTCTCCACTTAAAACAACCAAGCCAGTTGTTACTAAGGTTTCACATGCTACTTTTGATTCGGGATCTTTACGTAAAAACTCATCGAGAAGAGCATCAGATATTTGATCTGCAATTTTATCGGGATGTCCCTCGGATACTGATTCAGATGTAAATAGATACGACATTTTTATTACTTTTTAAATTATTAATTATTATTAGTTGTTAATTCTTGAAAAATTTCTTCTAATGTACGTTGATATTGCGTTAATTGTACTATTGTCAGTTTATTTAATGTTGCAAAATTCATTATCGAAGTCTGAATGTCGATATTTTTTTTCGCAGTTATCTCTATTTGTTTGTTTTTTGTGATTTTTACGGAATCTGCCTTTACATATTTTTTTATATTGTCAACGTCAACTGCTTTATCAAATTGTACAATAACTTTCTGACTATCATCGGCTAATTGCCGTTTAATGTTTTGTGTTGTGTCATTGGCGACAATTTTTCCGCGGTGGATAATTATAATTCTATCGCAAATAGCTTCAACTTCTTGCATTATATGTGTTGAAAGCATAACGGTTTTATTTTTCCCAACTGATGAAATCAAATTGCGTATCTCTACAATCTGATTTGGGTCTAAACCGCTTGTTGGCTCATCTAATATTAATACTTCGGGTTCGTGAAGTAGTGCCTGTGCCAACCCTACCCTTTGTCTGTATCCCTTGGACAATTGTCCTATTTTTTTATGCTTCTCAACCGTCAATCCTATTTGTTCGATAATTGCATTGATACGTTCCTTGTAATTCTTAATAGAATAAATACCAGCCAAAAACTCTAAATACTCAACCACATACATATCTTCATATTGAGGATTGTTTTCCGGAAGGTATCCAATTTTTTCCCGTATAGCCATGCTATTCTCAATAACGTTTATGTTGTTAATTGAGGCTTCGCCAGAAGTTTGAGGAATTATTCCTGTTAAAATCTTCATCATTGTTGATTTTCCAGCTCCATTAGGACCGATAAAACCTACTATTTCGCCTGTATTAATGCTAAAAGAGACATCGTCTAAGGCTTTTTGTTTGCCATACAGTTTAGTTATATTTTTTACCTTTATTGACATTTTAAAAATTTTGAGAGACAAATGTACAACAAAATTTTATTCAACAAATAAAACAACGTTCACATATATAAAATTATGGTGTAAAAATTGTTCCCGACTATTGTTTGCGTTAAATGCACGTTGTTATTGACAGTTGTAGATTTTAATATTTTGTGTGTTTATGTTTCATTATAGTAATACCTAAAAAGGATTGGACTATTTTTAAATTACAATTTGTATGAGATTGGCAAATTTGTATCAGTTTTGCCAATCTTATACAATTGTCGCTTAGGAATATGAATTCTAACTTTTAACTCAATTATTAGAAAAAGGCGGCATCTCATAAGTGCCCAACTGCTGTACTTTGACTTCGCTCACTTCGACAAGCTCAGCGACCGAGTGCGTAGCTTCATGTACGCTCCTTCGTCCTCAATCTCAGCGCCTTGCATTTGGATACTTCTGAGCCATCTTACCACTTTTTTGTTAAATGAGACTTTTGAGACAGCCTCTACATCGCCTTATATAATTGCCAACAGCTAAATACTTTCAACTATATTGTTAACCATTAAAGCATTAATGAACATTAAAATTTGGGCGACCACAAGGATAGCCCCTACGTTAAATCCTTGATAATTTGTCTAATCTGTGTGTTCTGTGTTCCAATTACTCATTTGTAACTTGTAACTCGTAATTGTTCACTTCGGCTCTGCTCAGTGCAAGCATCGCTAATTGCTGATTGCCAATTGCTTAAACCTATCCAATCTTTACTTTAATTACATCGTCAATATTCGTTGTATAACAGGGAGATAGACGCGCTTGCTTCATTTTAAATGTTTGCGTATCTGTAGTAGCGACTCTAATAAGGTTTTTGTGGTATTTTTGATTTATCTCATCTACCGCTTGCATTAGCTTTTCATGCTTCGGGTTTGAGTTAAAAAATAGCGATAGTTGATGTTGGTCAGCATCCACAAAATCCGATAACGTTACTCCTGCCCTCTTGTAATGCAGGTTTTCTTTGAAAATTGAAGTAAGCCCCTCGACTGCAAACTCAATTAACTCCAAAGTCGATGATGTGGGGAAAGGAAGCTTTATATCTATCGACTTGGAATATTGTGTTCTTGTCTCTTTATGAATATTGGTTTTAATAAAAAGCGACATACGTTTACAGAGCGAATTTTGACGGCGCAATTTGTCGGCACATAGTGTTGTAAAGGTAACTATCCTCTCCTTTAGTTGGTCAAAGGAATGATAATCAGTTTCAAATGTGCGAGTTGTAGAGATGCTTTTATGCTTCTCCTCGCGCTCCATTTCAATAACGGGCAAACCTTTCAACTCCTTTTGCAGATTTAAACCTACTATGGTCATATTCTTCAGCACCCAACTTTCGGGTAGCTTAATAAAATCGATGGCTTTATAAACCCCATTTTTGTGCAATTTTGCAGCGCTGCGCCTTCCTATTCCCCAAACGTCACCTATATCTAACCACTTTAGGGCTTTCAAACGCAACTCATCGGTGTCTATCACGTGGACACCTCTGGTTTGTTTGGGAAATTTCTTTGCAATTCTGTTTGCCGCTTTAGCCAACGTCTTTGTGGGAGCTATACCCACCGATATGGGCAGTCCGGTAAAAAGATCAACCTGTTTTTTCATTTTTAATCCGTATTGAGATAAATCTTCATCTATACCGTTCAAATCTAAAAAGCACTCGTCTATAGAATAAATCTCTTGTACGGGGCTGTACTTTGAAAGTATGCTCATCACTCGCCGACTCATATCGCCATATAGAGTAAAATTGGCTGAAAATATCTCTACACCATGTTTGTCAAATTGTTCTTGACATTGAAAAGCAGGCGCTCCCATCTGTATTCCTAACTGCTTTGCTTCTTCGGAACGGGCAATGACACACCCATCGTTGTTGCTCAATACAACAATAGGCTTTCCAACGAGCTTAGGATCAAAGTTTCGTTCGCAGGAGGCATAAAAGTTATTACAGTCAATTAGCGCAAACATCTGGTAGGAGTTGGTCTTATAATTAATACAACAATAGCCCAAATAGTAAAATCATCATCTCTAGAAACATGAATTACCGGGAAATCCTCGTTATAAGGAAGCAGGTCAATTCCCTGTTTGGAAAACTTAATCCTTTTCAGGGTAAACTCGTTGTCAATAGTACATACTGCAATGTCGCCATCTTTAGGTTCCGAACGCAAAGACCTGTCCATATAGAAATAGTCGCCATCGCTTATAAACGTATCCATTGAAATGCCGTAAGCTCTGCCGATATATATGGCTTCGCTATTTTTTAGATATCTGCCCAAAATATCCAACTGCTCGAAAGAGAAATCCGCAGCTGGAGAGGGGAAGCCCGCAGGAATCGCTCCCGCAAAGGGAAACTCTTGAGATGAGTTTTCGCCCGTAGGGTGGAATATTTCAACAGAGTTGTCGTTTTTCGGTTGCTGCATTTTCGGTAATACTTTTATGCAAATATACGAAAAATACGTTGGAGGAATTACACACCAAGTTTAGTTCAATAATGAAACTAAATGAGTTTAGTACATGACAAAAAATAATTTATGGTATGTGGTGCGGGGGTGCGGGGCGCATTGAGCGTAGCCGATTTGTCTAAAGCTATTGGCTGTTAATGGGACAATTGTTGTATCAATAGCCACGACTTTTAAGTCGTGGATTGGGTTGACACACGTGATTTTTGGGCTTTAGCCCAATAGTAACGCAAAGAACCCGGTCACTGAGCTTGTCGAAGTGCGGTCGCCGAATAGAGTTAAGGGTTTAAAACTACTCGCAACATGTCTTTTAAGTGCCTCGTATTCAAGAGTGTACTTGTGTTTTTAAATTTTTGTCATGTACTTAGTGAAATTTCAACTGTCAAGGATTTCTTGACAGTTCGAATTTAAGAAGACCCAAAAGTTGAAAGACAAAAAAAGAAAGCACTTTTATTCTAGCAAAGATTTAAACTTAAATTATTAATTGATAAACTCTTTAAAAAGAGAAGTTTGGCTAAACTTCTCACTGAAAAACACGTCAAAGACTAGAGTTTTTACAAACTGCAACATTGTGTACGCACTGCGTACATTTTTATTTACCGAAGACAAAAGATGTAAAAATCATTTACAAATGTTGTAAATTTGTTTCGTAAAAACTCGTTATACTCTAATCATAATACAATTACCATGAGAACAAAGATTTTTTTAGTAACTCTAACTTTACTTTATATAAATAACATATCTTTTTCACAATCAAATGATTGTTTAAACGATTTCGATTATTTAGTTAAAAAAATCCAAGCCGATTATCCCGGTTATAACGATAAAGTTAACGATGCCAACCGCCCGCAACTAAAACTTTTAGAAAGCGATATTAGAAACAAAATGTCCTTATACCCAGATAGTTGCAGACATTACTTCAACCAATACACCGATTTTTTTAAAGACTATCATCTTAGAGTCGGGCGTACTAGTGGCGATCAAAAGCAGCAGCTAGAAATTATGGAGGTCTCTACCTATGGAAAAAATCTCCATATCAATATTGATAGCTTGCAAAAAGCCACTATTGATGCGAGCGGAATAGAGGGTGTATGGGAAGGGTTTAGTAAAAAATTCGTTGTGACAAAAGATGGGCAAAAATTTGTAGCTGTAGCTGTAACATTCTCAGGCTGGAATAGCGGACAGGTTATATATGAATTTGAACCTGTTAACGATACCCTTTTCGATGTTATAAAACATTCTTTAGTTAAAGACAAAAAAACACGAAAAGGAAAAGCCTCGTTGCATTTAACAGGCAAAGTTTTGGAAATGCACGATGAAACAAGGTTTGTGCGAAAATCTAATTCCGACCTTATGGATAAAGTTCTACTCTATTCGTATGTGCCACTATTTCCAAATGGTGTAAACATCTTCCCCATGGCTATGACTCTGGATGACAGCACGTATTTCCTAAGAGTTCCCTCTTTTTATGACGAAACTGCAAATGAATTTGTGTTGAAAAACTGGAATGAAATTACGTCTCGACCAAATCTAATTATAGATATCAGATATAACGGAGGAGGCCAAGATAATTTTTATGCAGAACTCGCAAAGTTAATTTACACAAAACCTTACGAATCAAAAGGAGTGGAATGGTATGCCACAGAGGGAAACATTAAACTTTTTGAAGATGCCATAAAAAATGGCGAATATAAAAACGGTGAAGAGGGCTTGAAATGGATACAATCTTTATTAGAAGCTATGAAAAAAAACGTGGGAGGTTTTGTAACCCATCCATATAGCCAAAACGATAGCGATATACGCGAAAAAGACACGGTTTACGCAATGCCACGTAAAGTCGGAATAATCATTAATGAAGGAAACGCTTCATCAGCAGAGCAGTTTTTGCTTTTTTGTAAGCAGAGCGACAAAGTTACTCTATTTGGAAACTGCAATACAGCAGGGGTTTTAGATTATTCCAATATTACTCCAAATCCATTACCATCAGGCAATTACGAACTGTGGTGTCCTATGACTCGTTCAAAACGTCTGCCCGAAAGCCCAATCGACAATATCGGAATTGCGCCAGATGTTATTATACCATTTCCGGCTACCGAACAACTATTTGACAAATTGGATATTTGGGTTTACTTTGTCAAAAATTATTTAGAACTATTGGATAAATAATACTAAACGTGCGTCACGAGCATACAAAACAATTTTTCAATGAAGAATTGAGTTTATAAAAACAATATACCTGAAAAAGCAATAGGCAATTAAATTAGAAAAATTATAAACAGATGAAAATAACAATTAATAAAGATTCGATAATAGAATTTGTAAAATTCTTTGTAGTCGGATTTTTAGTAATAATATGTACATTTCCAAATACTGTATGGACCTATTCTATCGGAGTAGATCCACCGCTATTTTGGGTTTATAACTACCTGTTTGAAAATGGGTTATCTATTGGAAAACATATAATATTTCCGCATGGACCTTTAGCGCTTTTCATGTATCCGTTACCGGAAAATATACTGTTATCGACGTTTGTTGATTCTATCTTAAAATTACTTCTTGTTTTCAATCTGGTACTGCTTTTTTCAAAACATTCAGCACAAACTAAGTGGCTACTTAGCTTTGCTATTGCTTATTTTATCTCAATTATTGCAGGATTCAACCATCTTATTTTGGCAAATCTTATTTTGTTATATTGTAATGCCTATTCGCGAGATAAAAGAAAATTACGGTACCTTGCTTATCTCTTAACAGCATTTGCTTTTTATGTTAAAGCCTATGTTGGCATTATGTCTGGGGTACTGTTTGTTTCTTTCATAAGTTACAATCTGTTTAGATATAAACGTTTTAAAACTTTTCTGTTTGACGGACTATTATTACTTGGGCTGATATTACTCTTTTGGCTTGTTATGTACGGCACTTTTAACGGCTTCCTCAAATACATTTGGGGCATGGTTCATTTGGCGCAAGACAACTCCTCTGCAGCAGCCTATTATCCATATAATAACTGGTTAGTTTTGAGCCTATTATTATTAACACCCCTACTACTGATATTACTTAACAGGACAAAAAAATTTGGTTTTTATGCCATATTAGTCGGCTTGAGCTTATTCGCAGCATGGAAGCACGGAATGGCTCGTCAAGATATTTACCATGTAAGAGGGTTTTATGTTTATTTTATTATTTGCTCAATTATTCTTTTGGCATATTATAAAAAAAATACTTTTATAAACCTATCACTTATTTTATTTGCAAGTATTTTATTTTCAGTAATTTGTACATATTCTGTCAATTATAATTCTTCTAAATATGAAATTTTTCGTGCAAATAACTTTATTCAGTTTATTACCAATTTTGACAATTTAAAAAGAGAATCGGAAAAAATATCGCAAAAAGAAATATCAATAAATAAACTCCCAAAAGATATTTTGAACTCAATTGGAAATTCTACTGTTGATGTTTACCCGTGGGATTATTCTATTATTCCAGTTAATAATTTAAATTGGCAACCAAGAGTTGTAATTAGTAGTTATGCTTCATATACTTCTTGGTTAGACAGACAGAATGCGTTGCATTTTTCAAGTGTAAAAGCCCCTGAATATTTAATTCTTGAAAAATTTGGCCGTGAAAACATAAATAGTGAGCTGTATTCGAGTCTCGATAATAGATATATACTTAATGATGAACCTCTAACAATTATTGAAACAATAAGAACATACGAGTACAGGTTCTCTAATGATAGATTTCTTATTGTACGTAAGAGAGACGAAGCGTTAAATATAACAGTAAATACATCTATTACAGGAGAAAAATCAACTTGGTCTGAATGGCAAAGTGTGCCAAAACTAAATGATGGACAGCTACTTAGAGCAAAAATAAGTTTTAAGAAAAGCTTACTGCAGAGAATAAAAAGCTTTTTATACAAAGATGAGCAGTTTTGGATATACCTAAAACTTAATGATAACTCTATACACAAATATCGTATTGTCCCGAAAAACGCTGCTGATGGTTTATGGATTAACCCATACATATATAATTCTAACAAGGCGTTAACAGTTAAAGAGATTATGTTTAAAGCTTCTAATGAAGATATTCTAAAGAAAAACATCAACATAACATGGGAAACATACGACTTTAATAAACCTAATGTTATCAATAATTTCTTTGCTATTGACGAGAATATTACTGACAGTGTAATATTTCAAACTACAAATAGCTTTGAAGAGTACAAAAAAGAGTACTGGAGTAAAATAAACGATGATTTGATTTCGAAAGATGCGTTTGAAGGAGAAAATTCATTTCTATTAAAACCTGATATGTTTTCCTGTAGTTTTACTTTTCCTTTAGATAGCATTAAGATTGAAGATATAAGAATAGAAGCTGATTGTTGGGTTAAAGAATACGATTACAAGAAATCCAAAGATATCATTTTCGTAATATCAATAGAAAACAATGAAGGAAACACCATCTGGAAAGGTTTGCCAATAGATGGACAGCTTATTGACCGTAACAAATGGAATCATATTATGAATTTTGTGCAATATAGAAACACAGCTTCATGGAGTAAATTAAAAGGGTATTTATGGAACAATAGTAATAGTGAGGTTTTAGTTGATAAATTTAGAGTTAGAGTGTCAACCGACAAGCGCTAACAGTGTGTATTGATAAGAACATTAAAAATTGTTGTTTAAGCGTTTTTGTTTAAAATCATCTTTTACTCGCTGATAATTGAATTTTCGAAAAAACAGATCCAATTTTTAAGAAAGCTCCCGTCTCATTTCTTAAAAAACCGCTATCTTGCACGCTTATTTTTAGAAAATGCGTTTTGTTTCTCAAATTTTTATTATCCTAATTCTCTGGACTGTCCCGATAAAATTGTTGGCACAAACCCAACTCTCAGATATTTCTATAACAAATAACTGCACTAAAAAGACATGCAAATATGTCAAAGGATACAAAAAGCAAGGAATTTCTTTATTTAGTGAGCTTGAAGCATCGCTGTGTGACACTGCGTCATTGAATAGTTATTGTGTTCATGTAGGTAAATTTTATTTTGATTCTTCAATAGATAAAGTGTGGGAAAATGCATTAATATCTAATCCTATAGATATATGGACAGGAAAAATTTTATCACTATCATTTATTTATGATAAAAACAACGACAAATTATATTTTCCTTCAGATTTACAAAAAAACAGCCTAAATACCGATCAGATATATTTTATTAACTTACGACTTTTAAAAGGGATATTTAATCTTCCTACTGCCCTAAAAGTTACCAAAATAGATGAGGAGCATAAAATAATAGAATTTACATATTTGCGTGGCGGAAAGTCGGAAGGGAAACAATTGTTGCAATTTATTGCTAAATCAGACAACGAAACAGAAATCATACACACTACATATTATCAAAGTGGCTCAAGATTCCGCGACCGTAATCTATATCCATTTTTCCACCAGCGAGCAATTGCAGAGCTACACAGCAATGTTAAAAAAGGAGCGATAGATATTAATTAATATTACATTCCCAAACTATTTCTCATTTTTGGAAATACTTTAGGCTGATAATTAGTCTATTAAATCTATTTATCTAAATAAAAACATCAATAGACTACTTAATTGATAATTGTTAATTGCTAATTGCACATTGTTTCGGGCTAAAGCCCAAAAATTATACATCATTCCTTTCCACGACTTAAAAGTCGTGGCTATTGAAGCGATAATCAACTAATTACCTGCTAATTATTCATTGTTGCCCTGACAACAACAAGGGTCTCCACTACAACAAATCTGCGATAATCAGTGTGCTCCGTGTTCTATATTAAGCCCTCCTCAAATCCGAAATCTGTGAAAATCCGTTTAATCCGTGTCATCTGTGTTCAAATTGCTAATTGAAACTTTGTTTTACAATCGTTCCAACCTTCTCGCCACGTATAATTCGTAGTATATTATCGGGATTATCGCCATTGAAAACAATAATAGGCATGTTGTTTTCGCTACAAAGAGCAAATGCCGTCATATCCATTATCTTAAGGTTTTGTTTAATTGCCTCTTGATATGTTATTGTATCATATTTAGTTGCGTTCGGGGTTTTTTCAGGATCAGCGCTATAAACCCCATCAACGCGTGTAGCTTTAAAGTATCCGTCAACTTCAAGTTCAATAGCTCTAAGCGCTGAAGCAGTATCGGTAGTAAAATATGGATTTCCTGTTCCTCCGGCGACAATCACAATATTTCCATTTTCCAAAGCATCAATTGCTTTCTTTTTGGAATAAAACTCCCCTATCGGCTCCATACGAATTGATGTAAAAACCGAACATTTTTTTCCAATAGAAATTATTCCCGACTGTAATGCCAGACTATTGATAACCGTTGCCAACATTCCCATTTGATCGCCCGTTACTCTATCGAAACCCTTACCAACACCTTGTAACCCACGGAAAATATTGCCTCCACCTATAACAATAGCTACCTCTACTCCCAATTCTGAAATTGTTTTAACTTGATTTGTATAGTTCATCAACGCATCGGTATTAATTCCCTGCTGATTTTGTCCTGCCAACGACTCCCCGCTTAATTTTAGCAGTATTCTACGGTATTTTAACATATCTATAATTTTTTAGTTTCAAAATCCTAATCACAAAGTTAAACTATATTTTTGTTAATCAAATATATGTAATTAATATTAGGATATTAGCAACGAAAAAGTAATGTTTTACATAAATGTTAATTGCAAACTTTTAGCTTCTAACTTCGATTACAAAATCTTAACTGAAAATAGCTTTTACCGCCCAATATTTACTATAAATTTGTAAACATAAAAATTGCACTTGCTTGTTAATTCTACTTATAAAGAGTTTTTAATTTAAACCTGAGACAATGAGAAACCATTTTATAACAATTATCCTTACTCTATTTTGTTTAAACTCATATTCTCAAGATTTAACAAATAAAGTAAAAGGTGTAGTTAAAGATGCTTTTACAGATGAGAGGTTAATGTTTGCCACAATCACTCTTACTGTTGACACACTAAAATTCTATACAACTTCCGATAGTGAGGGGAAATTTAGTTTTGAAAAGGTTAAGGCTGGTAGAATTAGCTTACAAATAAATTATTTAGGTTACAAGCCATATTTCGCTAATAATTTGATACTTGCGAGTGGAAAAATACTTGAAGTTGAAGTAATGATGGAGCAAGAAATTCAAAGTTTGTCAGAGGTAACAATTGCCGCAAAAAAGCGAGGAGAAGTAAACAATGAGTTGGCTTATGTAAGTTCACGATCTTTTGATGTTAAAGAGACTGAGCGATATGCAGGAACAAGCGGTGACCCTGCAAAAATGGCTTCTTACTTCGCAGGCGTTCAGGCGACAGGCGATTCACGTAATGATATAATCATCAGGGGAAATTCACCACTCGGATTGTTGTATATGCTCGAGGAGGTTCCCATTCCAAATCCCAACCATTTCGCAACAATGGGAACAAACGGGGGCGCTATTTCGATGCTAAATAATAATCAACTATCAAATTCCGATTTTTTGACTGGCGCATTCCCCGCTCAATATGGGAACGCTACTGCTGGGGCATTTGATTTATCGATGCGTAAGGGGAATAGCGAAAAGTTTGAATATACACTTCAAATGGGAACAGGCGGTTTGGAAGCAGGTATCGAAGGTCCGCTTTCCAAAAACGAAAACTCAAGTTTTATGATAAATTATCGTTATGCCTTTTTAGAACTTTTCAACAAGATTGGTATAAATTTCGATACACCTGCTATACCCAAATATCAGGATCTAACATTCAAATCTGACTTCAAAATTGGGAAAACCTCTTTTTCGTTGTGGGGTTTTGGTGGTTTATGTTCGATGACATTGGAGCCCGAAAAAAATATTTTAAATTTTACAAAAAATCTAAAAACAATAATGGGGTCACAGACTAATGTGGCTGGAGTTACTATGAGAAACATAATAAACTCAAAATCAAATTTGCGAACTTCAATTGCTTTCACAAACTATAAATCTATCATGTCTGTTGACACTGTTTTCAAAAATGGTAACGATTTTAATTTCTTTGGTGGCGATTATGCTGAAAACAAGCTAATTGCAACTACTAAATATAGGTATCGCTTTAACCCAAAAAACAGAATAATTGTAGGAGCCTCTTACATTCATTCATTTATAAATTTTGCTGATAGCGCAAAAATAGAAAATCGATACTTTTATATGACTAAAAACGGTGGAAACTATGGACTTGCGCAGTTTAACGCTCAATATCAACATAATTTTCACAAAAAATTTGAGTTAATTTTAGGAACATTTAGTCAATATTTACTACTAAATAGTTCCCAATCTGTTGAGCCGCGAGCAGCAATTAAATATTCGCCAAACGAAGATAATAGTTTTAGTTTTGCTTATGGTTTACACTCTCAAACTCAGCCCGGCAACGTATATTTTTGCCAAACTTTAACAGATTCCACAAATCAAATATACGAGCATACTAACACCGGTTTAGATTTTTCTAAAAGTCACCACTTTGTGTTGGGTTATAATGTGAGTATTACAAGAAATTTTAATTTTAAAACAGAAGTTTATTATCAAAGTTTGTTCAATATACCGATTGAGATGAGGAAATCACACTATTCAGTAATAAACTATGGCGCTGATTTTTATGAAGTTATAAACGACAGTTTGATTAATAATGGGAAAGGGAAAAATTACGGAACTGAATTAACATTGGAGAAATATTTTTCTAATAATTACTATTTTTTGATAACGGCATCACTGTTTAACTCTGAATACTTGTCGTCTGATAACATTTGGAGAAGCACAGTTTATAATAGCAATTTTATTTTCAATGCGCTTGGTGGTTACGAATTTCAATTACCAAAACAACGAACATTGGCGATAAATGCGAATATTGTTTATGCTGGTGGATTGCGTAATATTCCAATAGATCTTGAAGAGTCGAAAATCGCAGGTTACACAATTTACGATTACGATAATGCTTATAGAAATAAAAACCCCGATTTTTTCAAGGCAAACGTTAAACTGATTTATCGGGCAAATTTGAAAAAAATGAGTTACGAATGTGGCTTCGAGCTTACAAATATCACAAACCGAAAAAATATTTGGCGACAAAGCTACGATGCCGAAACACAAACAATAAAGACTGATTATCAAATGGGGGTTATGCCCGGTGGTCTGTTTAGATTATATTTTTAACGTTTTATGCTTAAAAATATATGATAATTACTTTTAATTCAGTTGATAAAATCGTATTGAATTATTAATTTATTAAAATAATACATTTATTATAATTGATTATCAGTAATTTTATGATATTTATTTCAATTATTAAATAAATTATAAATTTTCCTAACATATTCGATTTCTGTTAATTGTACTTTTAGGTGTATAGGTCAAAAAGTAGGCTATTTTTGAGTTGATCTTGTCAATAGGTCAAAAAGTAGGCTGTTTTTTATGACGATATTTATTGTATTCAAGAATTAGTTCTATTTTTGTTTTTGTAAACTGAAACGGAGTAAAGCTCTGCTGGGGAGCAACTTTACGAGGGATAAGTTTACGAGCATCTAATGCATATTATAAATGAGTGTCTTTTATGACACTCATTTATATATAATATGCTGTGATGACTCTCTATGCCTTAAAAAACCCATCTATGAACCGCTTGCGGTTCTCTCTACTCATTCCACTGTGATTGTTCAAATTCTTTTTTAAATCTGTAAATTTTCCTTCTAATTTGTTGTTTGTGTTAGGGAGTCCGTCATTTCCATCTTCCTGATATACAAATAGATGTGGGATATTTGATTTAATGCTACGTCTAGCTGATCGTAACTTTTTGTGAGCGTAATAACTTTTCCCAGTTACAGGATTTTTATTACGTTCATTTAGAAAATCATTCCATTTTGTTTCCCAGTCTCTAAATTGAGTTGTAAACTCTAATTTAGTGCTTGTAGCAAGTGTTTTTGACAGGATTAAAAGTTCTTTCCCTGCTTCTAATTTTGGATTCTTCGTTAAATATCTTCGTAATATGGCACACTGGTGGTATTGACACATTTGAACCTGATATTGTGCAAAAGCTTTAAAAAGTCCTCTCATTCCATCAATAACAATACCCTTGACAATAAAACCCTGACTAACAATATATTGAACACATTCAACATAATCCTTTATATGTTCATGCAGAATATATTTCCTGTATAAAACGGAACCCGTCTCTACATCCATTGCTACAAGAACACCCCAGTTGCGCCCAAAGTAGGTTACATCTATAAGCAAAAAACCTGTCTTTTGTGGAATTACAGGATGCCATTCTTCACTAACGGTTGCTATCTTACGTTTAACCATGCTAGCACTTACACCGTAGCGGCTACTTATCTCATCGTAAGTCTGCTTATTATGCAAATATTCTTGCCAAAATAAATCATAGTTTACTCGATTGCCTCCTCGAAACTGCTTACCACAAACGTGGCATTTATACATTTGAAATCCATTTTTGTGTCCGTTTTTTTTGACAATTGGACTACTGCAATAAAAGCATTTTTTTTATTCATAACCTTTAATTTGCTATAAAGGTAGTGATGGTAATGGATTCAGAAGTTTTTAGCCTACTTTTTGACCTATAAGCCTACTTTTAACTAATAATTATTAGAACAATGTAACACAAAACTTTTCAATGGCACACAATTTTTGTCAATACTGCATTTATGGTTAATATAGATTTCACACCATTTGAATGATAGTTCAAAATTTGGCAAAGTAAGAGCTTCTCCGCTTTTAATCACCGAAGTTATGTCTTTTTGCACATATGAAGATATATGGATTAATTTAGGGTCTACTGAAAAAGTCCTATTCTTTTGATTTTAAGTAAGATATATGCATTTTCCCTTATTTAAGTGCAAGGTTTTACTAATATTTGTCAAAAAATCCGTGCACTTATGTTAAAACAATTAGAAGGTAAAAGGAGCAAGGTACAAGGGAAAAGTGAGGAACGGGACGGTGCACTGCGTTTAAGATTTCGGATTTTTGATTTCTAATTTTTAACTTTTAACTTTGTTTGTGCCACCCTAACGGGTGGGATTGTGTGCTGTAGCACACCCATAGGCTTGCGCCTATGGTTAATCACATGTTGTCCTACGGACAAAGAACAAGTGCTAATCCAAAAACATGAATCTTCAAAAATCGACAATATAATAAAGACGTAGTCTTTCCTTAATATCTCTTAACTTCTTAATGGTTATTTAGTTAACGTTCACTAATCAGCAACCACGCACCCAGTACCCTGCACCTAAAAATAGCTTAGACTTTTTCAGTGAACCCTATTTTAAGTGCCACCATTCTGTTAACCATTAAAAGCAAAACACCCACAATCTATTGACTGCGAGTGTTTTCTAAATTTATCTGTACCCAGAGCCGGAATCGAACCGGCAAGGATTTGCATCCACTGGTGTTTGAGACCAGCGCGTCTACCAATTCCGCCATCTGGGCGTTTTGTTTTTGGTGGCGCAAATATAATAGCTTTTTGTTTTATCAACAAATAAATTTCTAATTCATTTCTTCAAATTCTATATACTCTCCTACATGTTTAGGTATATTCTTTTTACCTCGCGGAATATCAGTAACGTAAGTATCTCCGACATTACCTTGCGAATTAGCCGAAGCTCTTCTTTCAAACTTTCTTACCTGACGTTTAACAAACCAACGAAAAAATATGCGCCCAACAAAATTGAGCAACAGCATAACAAGTATAAAAATTAGTAGAAAACGCATTTATAGTGTCCTATCATTTAACAAAAAACAGCAATAATAACGATATTGAATAAAGCACTATTTTAAGCTGCTCCATGGTTAAACCAAAAAGTCTCATACGTGGATACGTAAGAATTACACTGATAAGAGAAAAAACTGTGGTTCCTAATAATATCCAATTAAAAAACACGTGAGTAAACAGATCCATTTTATAAAATATCGCACCTGAAATAATATGTACAATTGATTTAGCCAATACTATGCCAAAGTAAAATATCGTATTTTGAAACAACAGACCAGTTGAGACAATTTTCTTCCTTGCTCGTAATATCGAATGAACTAAAAGTATTGCAATCATTGAGCCTATCAGGATTTTATCAGGTATTAGAGTAAGGTTTTTTAACAGATATTTTCCTGTTAGCCAGCCTAGTGTAAGAAAAACCACATACATTGTGGTTGTCCCTAAAACCGTAATAACAATATTGAGAACCGTCTTACGATTGATAAACGAAAGTCGAGTTGCTTCTAATGAAAACATCTCAAACAGAATACCCAAAAGTATAAAAAGCGCTACTGTATTTATGTGCATATTATTCAATTTTTATATCATAAATAAAACCATCAATATGTCCAACCAATAAGTGAAAATTATTTTCATTTTCGTATCTAGTTATGGTAAATGGAGTTATGCCATGCGTTGGAAATCCTGATAACTGTTTACCATTTTGATCAAAAAGAAAAACCTTTTTGTCTGTTCTATCAACAACTCCTATTCCACGTTTTTTTGCAGTAAAACGATAAATGGTAGGCATATCTAATATTTCTCCTTTAAAAATATGTGTAAAAACCTGTTTCCCCTGATTGTTAGTTACAATCAATCTGTTTTTATCAACAAATATGTGATTTCCTTTGCCATCAGACGTAAAATCTGCGTAAATATAAAAATGTTTTTGCGATAAATCGAATAATTTTTCACGTCTTACCGTACCATCTAGCGATATCGACATAAGCTCGCCACTATTAGTAGTTGTAAACCATCGACTGCGCGAAGAACTATAAAAGAACGGCGAGTTTTGTGCCTTCCCATACAATTCACTTGGCTTGATGCGTTGGTCTCCACGCCTATCTAGAATGTAAACACGCAAGGTGTCACCTACTAATATATAATCTTTTGTTCCTATGCAGAAATGTTGAGCGGGTGTTGTGACAATGGCATCTGTTGTACTAAAATTCCATCCGTCAACTTTATTTCCATCAATATCAATCATTGATATTGTTCTATCTTCGTGTGGAATAGCTATTCTATAGTTTTTGTTTGAATCGTAGTCAAAAAGTGCCAGCCCCGTTGTAGCTTTGCTTTTGAGAGATATAGGATATCGGTCGCTGTCATCTCCATCCATATTGGTTAAATAAAGCGTATTAGAGGTATTAAAGAGAAGTTGCCTTTTGTTATCCTTGACAACTTGGTTTATGTCGCTCAAAATAATCCCGTCAAGCTGTTTTTGCCATAAAACTCTTCCTTGGCGGTTCAACAAATACAATATGTTAGAGCTATCTTGCACTAATATTCCTGATGCATTGCTTTGCCCTAAACTTACAATGGTAGGTTTAAGTATCGATGAGTTTTCTAAACGACTTTTCCATTCATAGCTCTTGGCGGCTGCTGTTTTGTGCTTGCCAAAATCAATAACAATATTGTGATAAGGTTTCTCCATATCATAACTTACTTGCCACAGCATTTTGTATGGAAATGAACTTAACCTTTCGTTAATTGATTTATGCAACTTTTCTGATAACCAGAAAGACAACATGTCAGTTTTACTCCCTTGTTGTTGATATATTGTAATATTAGACTTGCTCGCCTTCTGCATTTTTATTGGTTGATAATCAATTGAAGCTGACATTGTTTGCTGTAAGACTAATGCGCTTATAAGATTTTTTAAAGCATCGATATCAGATGAGATATAAAGATATTCGGAAACAATAGTCATATATTTAGCATCTTTCTCTGAAAAGGCTCTGCCAAAAGCCGAACCTGTTATATCACCCCACTTAGCCTGAAATATCGAAAATTTAGTCTCTTTATCGAAAACGTGTTTATGTTCCGTTGCTTCGAGCATTTGTCGTGATACGGTTTCAATCATATTTTTCAGATTGTGCTCTGTCACGCTTGTTCCTTTTATTTTTAGTCCAACAACCGTTTGTTCGTTGTTCAACGAAAACTTGACTATTTCATTTGCAAATATTCTCTCTATCAGCTCATTAATGCTAATTCCAAATGATTTCTGAAAACTTTGGTTATACTGCTTGTCGATCTCTGAAAACAACGGTATAGATTTATCTACGGTTAAGTGGTAAAAGTTTTTTGCTATTGAGGGAACAACTTTTTCAATATCTGAGTCAACTGAATTTCTATTTTTTATAACATTCATGTACTCTTTCGGTTCATGACCAGATGACAGACCGTTTACAAGTATTGTTTGATCTTTAATCCAAGTATCAAAAACCGATATTCCTTTATCGCTCAGATAAGGGAAAGTTTCAACATCGCTTTGTAAATTTACAAAGATATTGGCATCGGCGTTGATTGATGCGTATTTCTCAACCGAAATCATTTTATTAGTCGCATTTTCGACACTCTTTGAAGCAACTTTTCTAACTATTCTACAACAGCCTTCAAATGACTGATTAACAATTACTAAACCACTACAGTCCGACAATCCGTAAGTTTTGTTTTTTAGGTCGGTAAGAGTGTAAACTGTATTGCCATACTCTTTTTTCTCATTTATTTTGAATGTTTTAGCAATATTTTTTTTGTAATTGTTAGTCCATTTTGTCGAATTGTGCTCATTGTCAAAAGCTAACACAATGGTAAAACCATCGCTTGGGTGATAAGCCAAAAAAATTTGACTTGACATTTCGAAAAAGCTTGCTGGGATAATTCCCTGAAGCTCAGTTGTGTCGCTGAAAAACTGCTTAAACAAACTACATGACGGTTGTTCCTCAACGTTATAGAAAAAATTATGGGGATTATTTATTCTGACAACAACTTCAGTAGAGTCATCAAATACTAAAAGTGGATGTATTTGCTTAGTTGAACTCTGTTTAGAGATAAAAATAACCACTAACACGAGTGTTACAGCTAATAATACAAAGAAAAATTTCAAGCCACGATTCAACATATTCCTCTGTTTGATTATTGATTACAATAATAGCAATAAAATTTGATTTTTGTCTGCAACATTTAACAATGTTTACAAACGTCTGATATACAGCGAATTAGATACAATTTATACCCATGCATACTAAGTCTCTTTTTTTGGAGGATAGTCAATATTATAGTGAAGCCCAATGCTCTCTTTTCTGCGCATAGCATACTTTATAACAAGATATCCAACATTTATAAGATTTCGTAATTCGCACAATTTTGGTATAACTGTTGAGCGTCTGTATAGCTCTTCTGTCTCTCTGTAAAGTACTTCCAAACGTTTAATAGCCCTCTCTAAACGAAGATTTGATCTTACAATTCCCACATAGTTACTCATTATATGTTGTATATCTTTAATACTCTGAGTAATAAGAACCATCTCTTCGTTAGGAGTTGTTCCTTCATCATTCCAATCAGGGATATTTTCGGGTATTGGGTGCGATTTGAATACCATTATTGCATGTTGAGCAGCTCTATCGGCATAAACAATTGCTTCGAGCAATGAATTGGAAGCAAGACGATTAGCACCATGAAATCCCGTTGAGGAGACTTCGCCGGCTGCGTACAGATAGTTAATATAACTTTGTCCGTTTTGGTCAACTTTTATTCCGCCACATTGGTAGTGATTTGCAAAAACCACAGGGAACATATCTTTTGTAATATCGAAACCGTGTTTTTTTAAATGTTCAGCAATATTTGGGAAGTGCTGTAAAATCCCTTTAGGATCCAAGTGCCTGCAATCGAGATATACGAAATCGTCTCCGTGGATTTTCATCTCTTGGTCTATAGCGCGTGCCACAACATCGCGAGGAGCTAATTCCAATCTCGAATCATATTTATGCATAAACTCCTCACCATTCTGATTTTTAAGTTTTGCACCAAATCCCCGCAGAGCTTCGGTTATCAAAAAAGTTGGCTTTACACCCGGTGCATAAAAAGCGGTTGGGTGAAATTGAATAAACTCCATGTTTTCAATCAATCCTTTTGCCCTGTAAACCATAGATATTCCGTCTCCTGTTGCAATTTCAGGATTTGTTGTGTTTAGATATAGGTTACCACTTCCACCTGTCGCAATCATAGTTACGGGTGCCAAAAAGGTCTTAACTGAATTTCTTTTTTTATCTAAAACGTAGGCACCAAAACATTCAATATCACGATCATAGCGTGTTATAATTCTTCCCAAGTGGTGTTGTGTAATAATATCGACTGCAAAGTGGTCTTCAAAAACATCAATATTTGGGTGCGATTTAACCTGATTTACTAAGCCTCGTTGTATTTCGTATCCTGTAATATCTTTAAAATGAAGTATTCTGTGTTCGGTATGTCCTCCCTCTTTTGCTAAATCAAATTTCCCTGATTCGGTTGTATCAAATTGAATACCCCATTCTAACAGTTGCTCAATTTGTGCAGGAGCCTCTTTTACAACCATTTCTACAACTGCCCTGTCGTTTAAATTACAACCAGCCTTTAGGGTATCTTCAACATGCTTCTCAAATTTATCAGGAGTATATGTTACGGCAGCAATTCCGCCTTGTGCATATCGCGTATTGGTGTCGTCTAACTGCGTTTTAGTTACTATTGCAACTTTTCCATAGGGAGCAACTTTCATTGCAAAGCTTATACCTGCAATACCACTACCAATAACTAAGAAATCGTAATTGAGCTTCATTTGCCTAAATTTTTTTCAGTTTAAAGTCATGTAAGTCACATATACCTTATAATCACTCTCTTATGTAACAAGTTTGAGATATTGTACTTGTTTTATTTGAAAAATATTTTACTGCCTCATAAGGTGTAAAATGAAATATCATTAGATTACAAAAGTAACAAATTTGTATTTGTGTTCTCTTCAAAAGCCTCTTTAATATTTGAAATTAAAAAGGTCTGATATTTTAAACTTCTAAACTGTAGCGAATTAAGTTGTAGGGAAGTGTTTTTGCGGAGTTGAAAATTGCAACTTTTAGAGTTTTTTAAAGCTGCTAGTTTAAAACTGTTTTGCGTTTATTTTGAGGTCAGTGGCGGATTCGAACCGCCGTAACCGGTTTTGCAGACCGGGACCTAGCCACTCGGCCAACTGACCTTATTGGGAACGCAAAGATAACCATTGATGTCGGAATAAGCAAAACAAAATTTGAATTATTTCTGTTTTACTGCTCTTAATATATGTCTTTTGCCGGGGGGTCCTTGAAGTTTTACTACGCTAAAGCCCGAAGCTATAAGATTACGACGAACATCGCCCTTAGCTGAATAGGTGGTTAAAACAGCGTTATCGGTCATAGCTTGATATATTTTGGTAAATATTTCAACTGACCAAAGTTCTTGCTGTACTTTGGGCGAGAATGCGTCAAAAAACACAACATCAACGGGAGTTTGCGGCAAATAGTCTGTTATATCTGTTTGAATTTTATTTAGATAAAAATTATTGATTTTTGTTTCTGCATTCCATTCTGCGAAGTGTAGTTGATTATAATAATCAACATACCCCTTATTATCAAACAGTTGTCCGCAATTCAGTTTTTGAGCCAAATTTATCGGAATTGGATATTTTTCAATTGTGGTGTAAAAAATTTCTAACTTATAATCAATACCAACTTTAAGCGCAAGCAGAGCGTTTAGTCCTGTGCCAAATCCCATTTCTAAAATATTTATTCTCTTTTTGTGGGGATTGTTTGATATATAGTGCAATAGCCCCTCTTTTATAAAAACGTGCTGACTTTCTTGCAGAGCGCCTTTGGTGGAGTGATAATGTTCGCCTATTTCTGTTGAAAAAAGTGTAAAGCTCCCATCTTCAGTTTCTACAATCTTGTGTTGTGTCATGATTTGAAGAGTTGTAAAACTTATTATTGCAAGAACCCAGTTATCTCGTTAGCCCAGAAAAGAGCTATTCCGGCAATAAAAGTCAAAAACGCTATGCTTGGAATCCACTTTGATCTGCTTTGTAGTAGATATTCCGAAGTTATATATGTTAGTGGAATTATAATAAATATCAAAAAATCTGTTGAAGCATGTATAGATGCTATAACAATAATTATAAAATAAATAATTGTTATAAAGAATGTTGTGAAAAATTTGCGTGCAATTATTTTTCTGCTCCTCAATGTAAAAAGTGTTGCAAAAAATCCCATCACGGTTAATATCGACGCGACTAAATGCGGTAAATACTCCATGCTTACACTAAGGGGTATTTCTCTAATTTTCATTTTTCCCAACAATCCATTAAAAAAGAGTTCTATATCCCCAAATAAAAAGAGACCGTATCCAAATAGTATCCAAAAGGTAATAAAGCCAACTAAGCTAATTAGCAACCCTCTTATATTTAACCCATTAGTAACAAAGCTAAGTATCCAAACTAATGGTATTAAAATCACCGCAAACCAATGAAACAATGTGCCAAGTGCAATTAATAGCCCAATTTTGAACATTGCTTTAATTCCAATAACATAGTTTGAATTACTGAACAGAATATCAATACAAATAAGCCACAACAGGTTTGATAACAGAAGCGCAACTATTATTGGCGATTTTATGAAAAACAGATATAAGAGTGTGGAAATCAGAGCAGGCAAATAGCTTCTTTTCTCGATAAGTATGTGTTTATGATTAACTTGAATTATGTACATTGCTTGAACAACAATCAGCACTAATATTACTACAATTGTTGAGTATTCCCACTTAGCATTTAGCCATGCAAAAGCATCGGTAAGAGATTGAAGTGTAAACTCTTGGGCTACCGTAGTTTCTACAAAAAAAACAGGTGCCCAACACATTATGGCTATAAATATCGTAAGCAATAAGTTTGACGGCAAAACGCCTTTAAAAGGTCTGATTATCATAACTCTAAAGATTTCAGATCATTTCCAATGTCAGTACGGTAATATTTCGATTTCCAGTTAATTTTTTCTATGCTGCTGTAACACTTTTTTCGAGCATCCGATATATTTTCTCCAAGTGATGTAATTGCCATTACTCGCCCACCATTGCTTAATATGGTGTCGTTTGAAATTTTTGTTCCGGCGTGAAAAACAGTGCTTTCTGTAATAGACGAAAGC
>Ga0208694_1000314_pt1 | contig 74688 bp, 79 predicted proteins | sample AD_UKC078_MetaG_FD_184442 | JGI IMG/M metagenome (GOLD analysis project Ga0208694, IMG submission 184442) | Active sludge microbial communities of municipal wastewater-treating anaerobic digesters from USA - AD_UKC078_MetaG (SPAdes) (version 2) | ecosystem: Engineered > Bioreactor > Anaerobic >...
TTGGTTGGATTCTTTTTCCCCTTCTTCCGAACGCTGCGCATGTAGTACAGGGCTTTTCCCTTCTGATTGGTGAAGACTTTCAGTTCCATGGAACCTCCCGAAAAGCATAGATTTCTGCATATATATATACTACTATACCCTACGATATAAAGTCAATAGAAAAAGATAAAAAAGAAGCGTAATTTCTTATAAACAAAAAACTACGCTCACCTAGTTTTGGTTAGTTACTGCGGAAGCATGGTGTTATTTATTTAATTGCATATACTTATAACCCAACAAATTCTATACATCGTTTCTTCTTCTCAAGTATCGCCCCCAATCGAAGAACCGGGGACATTCCCTCCGGCTGCAGAAAAGCATGCACTTTTCCTCATCAAGGCTAAAATTATCTCTTTAAGCCTATATTATGTGTATGTTTTTGCGTTTCATGCGACATTTTATGCTTTTTCATGTTTTTTTTATTTGCTTTTGGTTGTCTTATAGGTTATAATAATTAAAAAGGCAAATTTAGAGTTGCTTTTCTTGGAATAACACCTAACTGTTTGTTAGGGAAATGTATGGAGGAACGAACTATGAAACGTCTACGAATTGCTATTACGTTGTTGCTTCTCACCACCGTGATAGGAACACTGACCGCCGGCGGAGTCAGCGAAACGGCTTTCCCCGATCCGGAAAAAAACATCACCATCGTCGTACCGCACGCGGCTGGCGGTGGTTCGGACTTGATCTACAGAGCCCTCGCCCAGGAGATGGAAAATGTCGGGAACATCAATTTCCTTGTTACCAACATAACCGGTGCGGGCAGCGCCAACGGAACGAATGAGGTCCTGAACCATGAAGCCGACGGATATATGGTCTTGGGAGCGGGAACGCACACCACTGCAGCCACAATGCAGGGCTTGACCCAGGGATACCTCGAGCTGGACTACATCGCGGCCCTTAACTGGGATCCGTTCATTTTGGCGGTGCGAAACGACAAGCCCTGGAAAACCTTCGGCGATCTGATCAAAGATGCCCAAAGCCGCCCCGGAGTAATCACTCTTGGAAACGCCGGAATGGGCGGTGCCACCGGAGTCGCATCAGTCGGAATGAACATCGCGTTCGACAGAAGCTTCAACGTAACTCCGTTTAACGGAGGTGCGGACCTGATCGCCAGCGTCCTCGGAGGGCACTGTGATGTGGGTATCTTCAGCCAGTCGGAAGTCGTCGCAAACTTGACCTCCTTCCGACCTTTGGTAATCTTGACGGAAGCACGCTCCACCCTCAAGGATCTGGCCTCGGTTCCCACGTTCACCGAAGCAGGCTACCCGGGAATCACCCTTCCCGGCGGATCGTTCCGCTCGTTGATGGTCAAAAAGGGAGTCCCCGCCGAAGCGAAGCAGTGGCTTGCCGATACGGCGGAAAAGGCGTTCAACACCCCCACCTTCCAAAAGTTCATGAAGGATAACGGCCTGATCCCCTCCTTCTTTAAACTTGACGAATTTGCCAAGTACGACCAGACTACCATTAAAGACTACGAAGCTATTCTGAAGGATGCCGGTCTCTACAAGATGTAATAAGGTGGTAAGAAGATGTCATTGCTGAAAAATCGAAAACCCCTGCCGTTAGCGTTTATGATCCTCTCGGTATTGTATTTCATCTATGTGGTGAGCCTCGGCTCATCCAGGATGATCGGTGATGAAATTGGCGGAGACCCGGGTGGGATGCTCCTGCCGCTGGTTTTGTCAATCTTCATGTTCATCGCTTCCACGATCCTGTTCATCACGGATCGGGCTGATGATGCATATCGGAGCGGAGGGGTTCAGAAGTCTCAGCGCGGCCTCTTTATCCTGACTATCGTTGTTTCGGTTCTCTACGTGGCGCTTATGCGCCACGTAGGGTTTATCGTTACGACAAACATCTTGCTCGTTACACTGACTTTCGCGTATATGCGTGAAGGCGTAAAGCGGGAAGACCTTGCATTGTGGGGCGGAGGAGTCGTCGGCTCTCTCGCCCTCCTGATCGCAATCTATACGATTGGCCGACGGGTAACTCGCTATCTTCTCCTCGCTTCCCGACAAGGCGTCATTCCAAAGTTTCTCGGCTCCAATGGCATGACGTTCGGTATCACCCTTGTTTTGGTGGGTATTCTGTTTGCCCTCGTATACATTGCGGGGAAAAAACTCCTGTCTCGCCATGATGCGGCTGCTCCGATTCACTCCCTCTTTCAAGCAGGATTCATTGCTATGGTCAGCACGGAGCTGTTATATCTCATTTTCCGCCAACTGTTCCTTGTAGAATTGGTTCGCGGCATAATCTCATGGTAGGAGCGGAGGATACACTATGGAAAATGCTTTTCTTGCAGGCTTGGCTCAAATTGCAAATCTTTCCACGCTCTTGTGGATGTCGATAGGGTCGGTAGTCGGTATCCTTCTCGGCGCCTTGCCGGGACTGACCGCCACGATGGGAGTCGCCTTGATGATGCCGATCAGTTTCCAGCTGCCCACCGCAACGGGAATCGGGTTGCTGCTCGCCGTGTATTGCGGAGCGGTATCCGGTGCTTCCATCCCGGCGATTCTGCTCGGAATCCCCGGAAACCCGAATGCGATCGCGACGGTTGAAGACGGACTCTTGATGACAAAAAAAGGAAAGGCGGGTCAGGCGCTTGGCGGGGCTGTGGTCGCTTCCTTCATCGGTGGAATCGGCAGTCTGATAGCCCTCGTGCTCTTCAGCCCTCTCATTGCACGGCTCACCCTTGCCTTCGGTCCGGCGGAAAAAACCACTCTCGCCCTCGTCGGGTTGGTTATCATTGCATCCGTCTCGGGTAAAAATATTTGGAAGGGGTTGCTCATGGGAGCGTTCGGAATGGGATTGGCATTCTTAGGTACCGACCCGTTCAGCGCTCAGGTCAGGGTACCGTTTGCAAGCGTTCTTTCCCGAACCCCCTTGGCCAGCGGTTTGGATCTGACTTCCACCCTGATCGGACTCTTTGGCATCTCTCAGGTGTTCTATGAATTGCGCAAACGTTTTGAACCCCCGCAGCCCGTGCAACCGATTGAAGTCAAGGACATCTTCCCTCCGTTCAAAAAAATCGCTTCGATGTGGAAGATCATTTTAAGCAGTCTCGGAATCGGAACGGTTATCGGGGCGATCCCGGGAACGGGAGCTTCGATTGCAGTCTTCATGGCGCATAACTCGGCAAAAAACATCACCGAAAGCTCCAACGGTAAACTGGATTTGGTTGGAACGGGCTCCCTGGAAGGGGTGTTTGCTCCCGAAGTCGCAAACAACGCCGTCACAGGCGGTGCTCTCATTCCCGCCCTTGCGCTGGGAATCCCCGGCGATGCGGCGACCGCCGTACTCATCGGCGCTTTGATGATCAAGGGCGTGACGCCGGGCTTTCACCTTTTTGCCACCAATATGTCTTTGGTCTATGCGATCTTCCTCACGATGCTCGTGGCGAATATCTTCATGGCCCTCTTCCAGCTGCTGGGTGTCCGGCTTTATCCCAAGATTTTAAGTGTTCCCGAGCAGCTCCTCTTGCCGCAGATTCTTGTCCTTTCCTTCATCGGTGCATATGCGATCGCCGGCCAGGCGACGACCGTCGGAATCTATAATCTGGGGATCGCGCTCGTGATGGGATTGATCGGATATGCTCTGAAACGGGACGACTACCCGATCGCTCCGATTGTTCTCGGACTGATCCTCGGAGGAATGTTCGAGGAGAACTTCCGCCGGGCCGTCAAGCTCGCAGGCGGCAACTATCTGGTGTTCTTCACCAAGCCGATCTGCCTGCTGTTTATCGGCCTGTCGATCCTCTCCGTCGTTCTGCCGATTCTTTCCCGTCGTAAAAAGGCCAAACAATGAACGCGTATCTCTTAGGATATACCGGTTCGATGCAACGCCGGGGGGTGTCCAACACCTCCCTGGCGGTTACTGCGGAGGGGCGGACTCTCCTCGTCGATCTCTCGGGATCACCCGTTCAAGCGCTCAAAGAAGCCGATATAGACCCCGCAACAATCGCCGGGGTCCTGCTTACCCACACCCATATCGACCATATCTACGCGCTCCCCTCGCTGCTTCACCAGCTCTGGCTCGGCGGCCGGACCGAGCCGCTGACTCTCATCGCCAATGGTCCGACGGCAGCGTTTGCCAAACGCCTCATCGCTCTGTTCGATCTGGAACGGAAAAAAGGGTTCTTTCCGCTCGTCTGGCATGAGATCGAAGAGGGAGATCTTACAATCGGATCGCTCTCCTTGAGACTCTTTCCCGTCATCCACGGAGTACCGACATTGGGTCTTTCCGTTCAGCATCACGACAAACACATCGTGTACCTTGCCGATACCGTATACACCCATATGTGGCCTTCATATCTGCAAGGGGCGGATATCCTGATCCACGAAGTGGCAGGTCTGAGCGAGAAGGAGGAGACGCTTGCCGGGAAAGGGCACTCTTCCGCCCGTCAGGCCGCACAATGCGCCCTCGATTTGAAGGCGAAGCGCTTGATTCTCGTTCACCTTCCTGAAGATCCGAAGGATGATGAGCTCCTCTTGAAAGAAGCTCAAGCGCTCTTTGCGCCAAGCGAGCTGCCCCGACTCAACGTACCGTATTGATTTCACCGGCATACAGGATGAGCTTCTCTCCATTGCGTGAGCATCTTCTTCTTGGTATCGTGACGTATGGCCAAATTTGTTCCATACAAAAACTACTTCTATAATCGCCTGCACGGCATGTCTTCGCTCGTGGTTGCCTCGGTGGGAACCGAGCAGAGTTCGCCGGGGTTTGTCCATGGCCCGGAAGTACGCACCTTCCATACCCTCCACTTCTGCCTCAAGGGATCGGGAGTACTGAGAATGAATACCTTGGAGCATGATGTGCAAGTCGGCGACCTCATGCTGATCTATCCTAAAATGAAGGTATATCCCAAAGCGGACCGAAAAAATCCCTGGGAGCTTATATGGGTGGGCTTCAACGGAGCGGATGCCCGGCTGCTCACCAGCGCGATCGGACTTTCGCCCTCCTCTCCGGTCGTTCACACGAATCCGCTTAGCCGCCAGCGAATCAAACAGGCCTTCGATGCAGTCTATAACGCCCGAGGCGATCGCCCCAGTCAGATCGTGGCGATGACCGGTGCATTGTACACCCTGCTCTCGCTCCTGATGGAACTCAGCGGCACGCCTTTTCCCTACACTTCGGGTCAGGAGTATATCGATCCGGCGTGCGATTTCATTGCGCTCAACTTCAACCGATCAATAACCGTTGAAGATATCGCCCGGCATGTCGGAGTCAGCCGCTCCTGTCTTTACCGGGCATTCATCAACAACCTCTCCCAATCACCTCAGGAGTACCTGACCTCCTACCGGATAAAATTTTCATGCAGCCTTCTGGAACAAAGCAATCTCCCGCTTAAGGAGATTGCATATCGTTGTGGGTTTTCCAGTTCGCTGTACTACTCGAAGGTGTTCAAATCCGTGATGGGCGTGCCACCATCCGAGTATCAGATGCGCTCCAATCCCGAATGATCTAACGGGCAAGCAGCTTCGCCGCTGATTCCTGATCAAGGAACAGGTTCCAGTCGGGGTGGGTTTTCAGGAGCGTGGCGGGGATCATCCGATCGACTTTGGATGTGATCGTGTTGTAGACCGCCTCCGCTTTCACCGCGTAGGGAACCGCCGAAACGATGTGCTTGCAGGACATAATCTGCTTTGGACTCATCGTAACGGCGGTCTTGGGAACATCGTTCAGCGTCGCGAACCATCCTTCGCTCACCTGCTGCTGCTTGCACCGCTCGTCCAGTTCAACGACGATATACGCGTCGGTCGCCTCGAAGTCCGCCGGGGGATCGTTGAAGGCGATATGTCCGTTTTCGCCGATTCCGACGATTCCGACATCGACCTGCTTTTCCTTAATGATGGCGGAAAGTTTCGCCCTCTTCCCTTCAATGTCGCCCTCGCCGTCGACGAAGTGGGCGGCTTTCAGATTGACCTTTGAAACGAACCGCTCTTTCAAATACTTGCGGAAGCTTGCAGGGTGGGTTTCCGGCAGGCCCACGTATTCATCAAGGTGGAACATCTCCACCTTGGACCAATCGACATCGGATTGAAGCAACGCTTCCAGCGTATCGAACTGGCTGGCCCCGGTGGAAAGAATGATTCTGGCTTCACCTTTCTCTTTGATCGCCGCCTGCAAGAGTTCGACAATCTTCTTGGCTGCTTTTTTTCCCAATTGTTGCGGGCTATCGGCAATGAAAATCGAAATACTCATGGTCACTCCTCCTTATCTGTCAATATGTGAGTGTTCGTTCCACTCACAAACACACTTTGTATTGTAATATCTTCATTGAAGATAATCAAATCGGCCTGCTTCCCCACGGCGATCGATCCCGTCAGGGAATCGAGGCCTACGAACCGCGCCGGTAGCAGGCTTGCAGCTTTCACCGCTTTCGGCAGATTCAAACCGACGTGTTCCATGAGTGTCCGGACCATCCGGTCCGTGGTGCACACACTGCCGGCGAATACGGTCTTGTCGGGCATCTTGGCGATTCCGTCCTCGACGATCACGTCGGTTCCGCCTACAAGCGGACCGAGGATCGACGGTCCTTCCGGCAACCCGGCAGCCCGCATGCTGTCGGTGGTGGCACAGATGCTGTCGGCATCCTTGCACTTGTAGATCAGCTGAAGCAGCTCCGGTGGCAGGTGAAGTCCGTCGGCGATGATCTCCAGCTTCAGACCATCGATGAGATACCCGCTTTCGATCACTCCCAGTACTCTGAAACCGCCGACCCGGGTGATCGTTGACATCCCCGAATAGAAGTGGGTAAGCAGTTCGACCCCATGGTCGACCGCCTTCAGCATCTGATCGTAATTGGCGCAGGTATGGGCGGCGGAAAGGTAAATCCCTTCTTTCTTGAGCACATCCGCCATCTCATAGGCGCCCGGCAGTTCGGGGGCGAACGACCAGCGCCGGATCAACCCTTCGCCGGCTTCCAGAATCGGCATATAGTGTCTAGGGTCCGGCACTCGAAGATGGCGCTCCTCCATCGCTCCTTTTTCCTTGGGGCAGAAGTAGGGTCCCTCCAGGTGGAGACCCGGCAGGTGCGGCATCCCCTTCGAGGTGGCTTTTGCAGCTTTAAAATCCTTGAATGAGCGATAGAGGTGTTCATCGGTGGAAGAAAGGGTGGTCGGCAAAATTGTGGTCGCACCGAATTTCATATGCGCCTTGGCGGCTTGAACGAACGCTTCGACGCTTCCATCCATATAATCGTAGCCACCGGATCCGTGGGTATGGATATCAACGAAACCGGGGCTCAGATAGAGACCTTTGCAGTCGATCACCTTCCCGTCGAACGAAGGTGCCGGCATCGGTCCAAACGCCTTGATAACACCATCTTCCTCAAGAAGATACCCATCATGAACAAGCGAGTCCTCAAGGACCAAGGTTGCATTGATAAACAGGTGCACTCACCCCTCCTCACTCCTGTGTACACGGTACCATGTACCTATTCCGCCAACCATATTACTTTGTTGCAGGAGCATATCATTATGTTGCATTTATATATATTTGGCTTCTCCGCGTTCCACATACCGATCCGTAACAGCCATGATTAACCCGACCGCCTCATCAAGCCCTTCCTTCGTGGATGAAGCGACCTCCCAGCGGGCAATCCCCTCTTCGCTTCGGCTGATTCGTTGGGCGACTTGCAACCAAGATCCCTCCAAATCGGAGGACTCATCGATTTTCAAGGGAAGGCCTTTGCGCATCAAGGTCGCATCCAGGGAAGATCCGTCTTCCATCTCCTTGAAGACCGTCAGTCCCCGGTCGGCAAAGATGCGTTCAACCTCGCTGACTACCGGTTTAAGGTGCTTGTCATCAAAGAAATGGCATGGCCATTCTCTCCGACGGTGAATTGAGTGCTGCAGCTTCATCGCCTGTTCATATTTTTCGGGATATTGGCTGTACATCCTGGCTGTCAGCAGAGCAAAGAACAGCGTGTTTTCCGTGGAGGCGAACCCTTTGGAAAGATCGTTGAGGTCATAGGGAAAGTTCATGTAGTAATGGGCGGATTCTTCGCTGGCGAGCACGTATTGATCATCAAGGTTCTTCCTAAGCGCTTCTTTGATAAAAGAGTGCCCGTTTCGAATGATGTGAACACCCATTCCCGCTTTTGCCTGAAGTACGATGGAAAGAGGATTTGCTTTCACATCGTAAAACAACTGCGGGTTAAAGGGAGCGGAACCCCAGTACCCTTGAGCGTGAACCGATTCGAAATAGGAGCGAACTTCGGGGATGATGATGGACAGATTGAACGAAGGAGGAACCTGCACTCCGTGCCGGTCCATCAGATCCATCCGATCTCCATCGCCGTCGAACGCAAACCCGAATGCCCAATCTCCCTTCTTCATCAGCTCGGTCGTCGGTCTCAGCGACTCCAAGGCTATCGGGTTGGGCTCCCCGGCGGGGAAGGTGCCATCGGGAATGAGATTCCGAACGGTAAGATCCGCCCCGCTTCGGATCAGGGCCTCGGCAACTTCCGTTCCGGCAGCCCCGCTGAGGAAATCGACCATGATCGGCACCCCTTTCAAGGTGGTTTCATGCACACCGGCAAGGGAGCGGGAGTAATCGATGAATTGATCGAGGTACCGCCTGATATACACCCGCCCTCGTGTTTTTGTCGAGGGCTTATTGGAACCGGCAGCGTAGAAATCACGGATTGCGGTGATGCCTCCTTTCGGCCCGGCTCCGAGCGCCAACGCTTGCAACGGCGGGGCGACCAGCTTCAATCCGATGTATTCGCCGGGGTTGTGACTCGCGGTGAACATGATTCCTCCGGCGGATGGATGCTGCATGCAACTGAAGTAAAATTGACACGTCGAGCTTTGGAGGGGGTTCACGATCACATCCAACCCGAACGTCGGGAAAATCTCCAGTGCCTCCTCCATCAGTCGGGGGGCTGCCAAGCGGGCATCACGGCCAAGAACGATCGTATCAACCGAAAGAATTTCGTGATAGTATCGAGCAATCGCCTCAAGAAGACGAATGGATAATTCTTTGGATACATGTTCGCTTTTGGTCCGGATGTCGTATGCTTTGAACATACTCGTATTCAGCGTAATTCGCTCTGCTTCAGTCAATTGTTGGTAGTTCATCGGTCTTCTCCTCATCTTCGGTCATATACATTACTGTTCTCAAAATATGAAACGGATCTTTTACCGGAAGGGCGACAACCCCTTCAACCGGTTGACCCGATCGGTTTCGAATCTGGATCCATTCATTTCCCGTCTCGGCGGGGAATGTTTCAAAGGTGTAGCTCACTAAACGGCGATGCCACGCCAAAAACACTTCATTTCCCGTTGCCCGGTAGAAGCGCCATGTCGCATAGACCGCCTCGGCGTGGGGCCACCAGAGCTTGTAATCCCAGGTGGAGGTGACCAAGCGGGAAAATAGATCCGCTTGAGTTTTTCCTTGCGGCGGGCTTCCGCTGCTGTCAATATATCGAAACAATCCGCCATGTTCTTCGTCCCATCCTCGTTCAAGCGAGGCGAGCACGACCTCACCCATCCGAGGAAGATGGTCCTCCAGCACGTTCAGACAGAACCACATCGACTCGACTGCATGGCCGGGATTCCGGTGGCGGCTCAGCAATGACTCCTCATTTCCATCGGTATGCACGATCTCACGGACCAATGCGGTCTTTGGATCGACGAAGCGGTCAAGAATCGTCATTGCATCTTCTTGTGCATCCTCGGCGACCGTTTGGGCCTGATCATTCAACCCGAGTTCGGCCAACGCCTTGGAAAGCTCATCGGCGGTATTGACCATGATCATTGAAATCCCGTGAGATCGGGCGGAAGAGGGAATCGGATACGGCTCGCTTTTGATCATCCCTCGAGCGATGAACCCTCGAATCTTCGTATAGAGCGCCAGGGCTTTGAGAACGATCGATCGACTCTCCACGAAACGCGCATAGCGGCTGAAGCCGATGATGACAAAACAATCGGCATAGATGCTTGTGTACCCCTGTTTGACCGTACCGTCCCACCCGAGCAGGAACGCGCATCCTTCATCCGCTTGATCGAGGAATGCATGGCGGTCAAGAAACATGTGCAAGAGCCGCGCCCGCTCCGTATACCGGCTTCGTTCCTCCTCATTCAATAGACGTGCAAGAGTCGGTGAGCCAAGGAGATACGAGAGAACCCAAAGCATTCGGCCTTGGCTCCACGTATACTTGTCTCGGGAAACAAGTGTTTTACCGTCATTGGTATAGCAGGTGTAGATTCCACCGTGGAGTTCATCAAATGCCCGATTCCAAAAGGGAAGAAGCTGAGTCAGCAAATGTTCCCGATACATCATCTACCCCATCTTGAATGCCGAAGCGATCGACTTCCCCTGTTTCCGGTTCATCGCGTACACGATCACGAAGACGACGATGAGAAGAACCACCGACAACGCGCTCGCCTCGCCGAGCTTTCCATCCGCAACAGCGCCATAGATCTGAATCGGCACGGTTCGCGTTTTCGAGCTGTACAGAAGAATCGTCGTACTCAACTCCTGAAGCAAGGTCGTCAACGTCAAAATCGATCCGCTGATGATCGCCGGCATGATCAGCGGTACACTGACCCGACGGAATGTATAAAACCAATTCGCCCCGGCGATCGTCGATGCCTCTTCAAGCGAAGGGTTGAGCTGCGAGAGGCTCGCCGCTACGCTTCGATACACATACGGGGTCCGCCTGACCATGTATGAGATGACGATGATCGTATACGTGCCCGTCAGTTTAATGATGCTGTTCCCGCTGAACGCGGACAAAAGAGCGACCGAAACCACGGTCCCGGGGAGGATGAACGGCATCATGATCGACATATCCAGCAAGGCTGCCCCTTTCGGTTTCTTCCGCTCGGTGATATAGGCGACGAGCGAGCCGAGCAATGCAGCCAAAACCGTCGCCATGATGGAAAGGTAGAAGGTGTTGAACAGCTCTTTGTGCGAATGTGTCGGAATTCGGGTATAGTGGCGGAGGGTGAACCCTTCGGGGAAGAGGCCCACCCACTTTTCAAAGAAGGACATCACGATGATCGTGATCTGGGGCAGCAGGGAGACGACGAGGATGATCGCACAGTACACGAACGCAATGATCCGAATCGCTTTGCCGTCGTGCTGCTTAATCTCCGAGTGGGTCGCAGAAATCGTTTCATACTCATGCCTGCTGACAATTCGTTTCTGGAGATAGAGAACGAGAGCGGTTATCGCAACGTTCACGATCGCGATCGAGGCCGCCCCGTTGAGATCCCAGAACCCGTTGACTCTGAAGTAGATCAAGGTCGGAAGCACATACTTGTCGCCACCGATGATCGCGGGAATTCCGAAGTTTCCGATCGCCCGGACAAACACGAGCAGAGCTCCAGCTCCAAGGCTCGGAAGAATCAGGGGGAAGGTGATCGTTCTAAAGATATGCCAGCGAGATGCCCCCATCAGCATCCCCGCCTCCTCAAGCAGGGCATTCGCCGAGGCGAACGCCCCGTAGGCGAGCTGGAAGACAAAGGGATAGTAGGTCAGCGTCATGCACAATATCATCCCGAACATTCCATAGATCGTCGGGATCGTGATTCCAAGCGGAGCAAGAAGAAGATTCAGGAAGTGGCGGACCACTCCCTGGCGCCCGAGCAGGATGACCCACGTGAACGCTCCGACGAAGGAAGGCATGATGATGGGAAGGATTCCCAGACTGAGCATGAAATTCTTACCGGGAATCTTTACCCGAGCCACAAAGTACCCCATGGGAACTCCGATGAGAATGCAGAGCCCCGTTACCGAGAGGCTGACGATGAACGAGTTGTTCAACGCTTTTTTGTACATTGAACTGGTGAAGAACTTCGTAAACCCGTCGAGCGAAAAAGCACCCGGCTGCAGTTTGTTTCCCGAGGGCATGAACGCCCGCAGAATCGTCAAAACCATCGGATACATGAGGAAAATCATCATGAACACCAAGGGAATGGTGAATATCAGGTACGGCGTTATATCCTTGCGCATCTTCTTTGCATTGACAGGATCGTGACTCATCAGTTCTGTTCCTCCCGATTGAAGAGGAAAGGCATTCCCTCCTTGAAGCGGATAAAGACCGAATCCTGTTCCCGGACATTGCTCAAGTAATGGGGCATATCGATTTCCATCGTTGCAGGGCTGATCGCCTTGTCCAACAGCACTTCATATCGAACGACCTGTCCGAGGTGCTGGATGATCTGAACCGTCGCGGCGATCGTTTGGTCGCTTGCTTCTTCGACGATTTCAAGCTGCTCGGGGCGAGCCCCCACAAAGACCTCGCTCCCCTTTTTCAAGCCCGCTTCCAACCGGGATCGTTCGGGCCTCACCTCCACCGTCTCGTCCGTGGCATCGATCTTCGCCGAGTGGGAGCCTACCAGAGAAGCGTTGAAGAAGTTCATCTTGCCGATGAAGTTGGCAACAAAAGCGTTTGAAGGATTCGTATACAGCTCGTCGCTGGTGCCAATCTGTTCGATGACTCCTTTGCGTAACACAGCGAGGCGATCGCCGATCGCCATCGCCTCTTCCTGATCGTGGGTGACGAAAATGGTTGTGATGTTCGTCGCTTTTTGAATCCGTCGAATCTCCGCCCGCATATAGCGCCGAAGCTTCGCGTCCAAGTTGGCCAGCGGTTCATCAAGCAGAAGAATATCCGGATCATATACCAATGCCCGGGCGATCGCCACGCGTTGCTGCTGCCCGCCGGAAAGGCCGGTCGGTGAAGGGTTTCTCTTCAACTCCTCGGTCAGACCGACAAGCTCCATCACTTCGGTGACGCGCCTTTTTATCTCTTTCTCCTCCATCTTTCGAACACGAAGCCCGTAGGCGACGTTTTCAAAGATGTTCATATGTGGATAGAGAGCAAACGATTGGAATACCATCCCGATATTCCGCCGAAACGGCGGGATCGAGGTCATGTCCATATCACCATAGAGAATATGACCGCTTGTGATCGTCTCCAAACCCGCGGTTGCCCGCAGCAACGTCGTCTTGCCGCACCCCGAGGGTCCGAGAAGACAGAACAACTCCCCCGGCTCGATCGAGAATGAAACATCCTTCAACGCATGAACGGGATTTTTTGAATGGGGATCAAATATTTTATGGATCTTCGAATAGGTCAGATTGAGACTCATCGGTGGCGTACACTCCTCTTAAGAAGATGGGGCTGCCCGGGTGCCCCGGGCAGCGGTGATATTACATGAACTCGGAGAACTTGTTGATCAGTTCTTCCTTGATTGCAGCTGCTTCAAGATCATCGTACGGGAAGAGTTTGATCTCCCCGAGAGCCGGAAGATTAGCCGGGCCGGGCAGTTCTTTGATGACTACGCGGCGGTTTCTCGTGGTTCGAATGATCTCATACCCTTCGATGCTCGTGATGAAGTCCATGAACAGCTTTGCATTCTCAAGGTTCGGTCCGTTGGCGATGATCGCCGTTGCATCAAAGCGGGCACCGGTTCCTTCCGCCGGATACACATACGTTACCGGAGCGCCTTGGCCGATGTATTTGCCGATGTTTGATTCACCGGTTACGGTAACCGCGTACTCACCCCGGGCGACCGATTCCGGTCCGGCGGTGGAGCTTGCCGTGAACACCGTGTTGGCGGCGAGCTTTTTCAAGTATTCGTCGTCGAACTGCTTCGACATCATGTACAGCTGGGCATACGCGGAGCCGGAAAGCGCCGGGTTTGCAAGGATGATCTCCCCTTTGAAGCGTGGATCGACCAAATCGGCCCACCCCTTCGGGTACTCGCTCGGCTTCAGCAGGTTGGTGTTGACCATAATCGCTTGAAGGGGCATGGAAGAACCATAGAAGCGGGGGATTGCGGCATTGTCGCGAACCGATGCATCAATCTTATCGTGGTTGACGCTTTTATACGGTGCAAGGTATTCGTAGGAAAGCTCCATGTTCTCCTTTGCGATCATCAAAAGGATATCCCCTTCCGGGCGCGGCTGTTCGGAATACAGACGGTTTACCAGCTCGGTCGATCCCGCCCGAATGACGCTTACATCAACGCCGGGATGCAGTTCATTGAATTTTTTGACCAATGCGGCCGCTTCATCTTCGGCAGCTCCGCTCCAAATGACAAGTTTGTCGGTTTTTACTTTTTCGCCGACGCCCTGGGCGAATACAGGCATCACTAAAAACAGGATTGCCAGCGCAATGATAGTGATTTTTTTCATAGAGTACCTCCAATGTGTGCTTGCGACACCATTCGATGCCACCTTCTTTAGTATCGGATACCTTTAACAATAACGCAAGTAAAAGTTTTCTTTTTGTTGTTTTATCTAATACACTCTATCTATTAAGCAAATTTAGACAAGGATAAGCAAATTTGTTCCAATAAAAAATACCGGCCTTGAATTCATCAAAACCGGTACCATCACTGTTGCGTGCTCTTGCAGCTTCTCTCTTGGAATCCCTACGCCTCCTTCTTTTTCACGTTATACAATGCAAGCCCAATAGAAAGAGCCGAGAGAAGCAGGAACATAAGTGAAATCGGACGCTGAACCAGTACCGCCCAGTTGTTGTTGGAGACCAGCAGCGCCCGGTTGAGGTTTTCTTCGGCCATCGGACCGAGAATCACCCCCAGAACAAGCGGCGCCCCGGGATAACCCCAGCGCTTCATGAAGAAGCCCAGGATTCCAAACACCAGAGCGACCGTGACATCATACAGGGAGTTGTTCAGGCAGAAGGCACCTACGACGCACAACACCATGATGACCGGCATCAGAAGGGTATCGGGAATCTTCAGGATCGCCGGTGAATACCGGGAGCTCAGCAGTCCGAAGCCCAGCATCAGGAATTGGATGATCACCATTCCGGCAAAGATCGAATAGACGACATCGATGTTTTCAATGAAGAGAAGCGGTCCGGGCCGTACCCCGATAAGAACCAAAGCTCCGAGCATGACGCTCGTTACCACGTCTCCGGGAACTCCGAGACACAGCATCGGAATAAGCGCACCACCGGTGGTGGCGTTGTTCGCCGATTCCGGGGCGGCGACGCCGCTGAGAGCGCCCTTGCCGAACTGATCCCGGTCCTTTGCGAATTTTTGAACCACGTTGTATGCGAGGAAACATGCGATCGCTCCACCGGTTCCGGGAACGATTCCGATGAACACCCCCAACACCCCGCCGACGAGAATCGCAGGGATCACCCCTTTGATTTCCGTCCAAGTCGGAAGAATGTCCGTCACCGCCTGAATCGTAACCGGCCGCTCCTCATGGGAGGTCTGAACCTGCTTCAACACTTCACTGACCGCAAAAATGCCGATGAGGACCGGTAGAAGACTGAAGCCTCCGGCAAGATACATGTTGTTGAACGTGAGGCGGTTGACCCCGACGATCGTGTCGATTCCGACACAGGAGGCCAGCAGTCCGATGCATCCGGCGATCAGACCTTTGACGACGTTCTTTCCCGATGAACTGGCCATGATGGAAAGACCGAAAATACTCAAGGAAAAATAATCCGCAGCCTGAAATGACAGGGCGACTTTTGCCAGTTGCGGCGCAATGACGATAAGACACGCCGTACTGATCAAGCCTCCGCCAAAGGAAGCGATCGTGGCGATTCCGAGAGCCTTGCCCGCTTTGCCCTGACGGTTGAGCGGATAGCCGTCCAGCGTCGTGGCCGAAGCGGAGGGGGTTCCCGGAGTATTGAGAAGAATCCCTGAAATCGATCCTCCGTACATCCCTCCACAGAAGAGGCCGCACAGCATGACCAACGAGACATTGGCGGGAAGCCGGTAGACCAGAGGCAACAACAAAATGATTCCCATCGATGCGGTAAGACCCGGCAATGCACCGATCACGACACCGATCGCCGTCCCGAATACCATCAGGGCGAAGGTGAACGGCTGGAAGACCAAGGAAAATCCATATGCTAGATTCTGCATCATCTCACACCCCCCTTAGAAGAGCCTTCCCACCGGAAGGAACACCATGAAGACGATGTTGAACAGAACGAAGATGACCGCCGTGCCGATCACGCTCACCAGAATATTCGTCTTCCATTTCTTGTACCCGAACAGGCGGATGATGCCGACAAGAAAGAACGGGGTAAGGAGCGGAAATCCGATCAGATTGAGCAGTCGCACGTATATCAGGGAGATCACCGCCAACAGAAGCGCTCGCCCTATCTGAGTGACATACGTACGATCACTGCTTCGCTCGGGAAGTCCGCCGCGCAGACTCGTTCCGATTTGTATAGCGCCCAGCCCGAACATCATCACGGAAATCACCCGCGGATACTGTCCCGGTCCGATCCCCCGTTCGGGAACCGGCAAGCTGGCCGTCATCAACCATACCGCGATGCTCAGGGCCATCAGCCCGACACCTACCCAGAGGTCGACTCGTTTCAGATTTTTCATCTTCCCCTCCCTCTAAAAAGAAGAATCACATGGCTTCTCATATCATCCATGTGGACATATAGGGTTACTCTAACACATCATTTCATTTTGTCAACTTCTGTTACAAATCAATTAATTGCTGATAGCAAACTTATTTCAGGATTGAGTGCCGGGAAACTCTACCCAATATATGCTTATAACTAATTATATTAGAACAAGTTAGTTTCCATTTCATCAACCAAACGCCTTCTGCAGCAACCGGAAAAACGGAAGAGACAAAACAAATCAGGAAGAAAGAGGATAACCTCCATCCATGGGGGAGATTCTTCTTCCGATTATTACTACCATGCCGGACGAACTAAAAAATACCGGCCACGGAAGACCGGTATTATCATTCAATCCATGCGTATTACCAGTTAGAACTTCTCTAAAATATCGCTCCGGATGAAGGTTTTGCCGTCGACCACCACCTCGTTCTTGGGGAAGACGATTGGTCGGGTGATGAACTCAAATCCGTCTTTTCGAACAAGGATCGTATCCTCGCTCTTCGTTCCGGTGATCGAGGGGTTCCAGCAGAATCCCTGATTCTCCTGGATTGTTCCCGGAAGGTTGAAATCGACCCGATAATCGCGGTTGGCATACCCGATCGGTCCGCCGAGGTGGTGCTTGAGGAACTCATCCCCGTATCCATGCTCATCGTACAGCTTCTGTGCCGCTTTCAGCGGTTCGTGATACGCCCGACCGACGACGGTGTTGACCATCATCGTCGTATCGATCAACTGATTGAGGCGATACTGCTTGCGCAGTTCATCGGTTACGGGAACAAAGTTGACATACCGGGTCAGACAGACGGTGAGACCCCACTTGCGCATGTTTCCGCCGATCTGGAAGCGCTCCTTAATCTTCGTGGGGGTGGCGATCGCATGGCGGTACTTCATCAGCCGATCGTCGGCAGCGCACATCAGGCTCGTGGACATCATGTCCTGATCATAGAGCGCGTTGGCGATCCGCTTGATCGCTTCAATTTCGGTGTCACCCGGACGGACGGAAACGGCGGCTTCCTCAAGGGCGAGTGTCGCCATGATACCGACTTTTCTCATCCGTTCGATTTCAGATTTCGTAAGCGAAAGACGGAGTTTTTTGATTTCCCCTTCGATATTCGGCCCGAGATCGTGGGTATAATCGAATGCGATCCGTCCGGAGGGCACAAGGCTCTTTAACGTTCTCGCTTCAAAGCCGGTATCTTGCCATGCCCCGGCATGAATCTTGAAACCCAGCTCCTCCAGTTGCTCCTCTTCCCTCATTCTCGGCTCTTCGATGACGTTGGTGACGGCATAGGTCTTATCCTGGGTTACCAACAGACCGCATAAGCCCATGTCTCCCCAGCCGATGTAGTTCTGGCCACCGCAGGAGAGCCAGGAAAAATCGTCTTGCCGTTTGAGGAACACTCCATCAAACTCAAGACTGCTCATCAGTGTCCTGACTCGATCCAGTTTGATTCGCAATTCTTCTTTTCTCGTCATTCTTCTTCCTCCGTATTAAAATAGATTTCCTTCATCATTGAATTGAAGCTCGTATGGCTCGCCGATAATCTCAAAGCGGCTGTCATGTTCAATCTCCGGTACGATCGATTCCGATACCTCGATCTCGCCCAAGGAGAGCGTGTTCCGGATTCGAACGATCCGGGCTTCTTCCCATCGCTGGCGATAACTTGTCTTCATGCATGCTTGAAACACCTGCCGATCATTCATCAGGACCATCGGGATCTTCACCCCTCCGGTCAGCAAGGCGGTAAGCGTGTTCGGGTAGGTTTGAGCGAAGTCGAACTTCTCCACCGCCCGAACGGTCGTAAAATCCGCCATTCCCAAGCCGTTGCCGTTTCCGTTGGACTCGGAAGCGATATCCAAAATTGCCACCCGGGTGATCTTCGGTCCGCCGGTGATATGCTCCGAATGATAGCGGCCCACGACATTCGTATCGAACCCGCTGCCGCTGATGTGTTTACCGATCTCGTCGATGACCAAGGCATCGAGCGTCTCGAAGTGAAGCCGGGCTTCCCAGCTTTTCGATAGCTTGAGGAGTTCAGGCTCTCTTGTTAAGAGGTCATCGGGGGCGATCACCTCGATGTGGGAACATCGATGGGCGGCATTCTCAACGAGGGCAACGGCGAAGAGGAGCTTCAGATGGCTCAGCGCCTCGGTCGCGATCGCTTCAATGTGGCGAGGCATCCGTCCGAATCCGAGATTGTGGGCGGTCTCCGCTCCCTGTTGCTTTCCCAGACCGATCGCGATCATCTTGACCAGGCCGCTTTCATACGGCCCGCGGAAGCATACATGGCTTTTTACGCGGTTGATGATGATCAGATGATCCGCCTCGTGGGCGAGGCGGTCGACAAGAACCGGCATTCCGTCCGGGCACCTGCCGAGCAACACCGTCTCCATCGAACTTTTAATCGGTGCATCGACCTGATCCATGCCGAGCGTCAGAAGCATCGCTTTTTGGCCTTCGGCGGTGGCCCCGGCATGACTACCCATCGCCGGAACGAGAAACGGAACTCCACCGCGCTCTTTTATCGCGGAAACGAGCGTTCGCACAGCCTCGATCTGTCCGTCGATACCGCGGCTTCCGATCCCGATCGCTACCGTATCACCCCTCTTAAGCGGTGCCCAAAGCGTTTCTGAAGAGAGTTGAGCGGCAAGCGCATTCTGAATATCGATTACCTCCGGAAGGAAGAAGTTCTGGTGCACCTTCACCATTTTGGGGATGGGAATCCCTTCAAGTAGTGAATCAATGACGCGCCACGAACCGCTTCCACCGGTGGTAACCGCCATCCCTACGCCTCCTTCTTTTTCACGTTATACAATGCAAGCCCAATAGAAAGAGCCGAGAGAAGCAGGAACATAAGTGAAATCGGACGCTGAACCAATACTGCCCAGTTGTTGTTGGAGACCAGCAGCGCCCGGTTGAGGTTTTCTTCGGCCATCGGACCGAGAATCACCCCCAGGACAAGCGGCGCCCCGGGATAGCCCCAGCGCTTCATGAAGAAGCCCAGGATTCCAAACACCAGAGCGACCGTGACATCATACAGGGAGTTGTTCAGGCAGAAGGCACCTACGACGCACAACACCATGATGACCGGCATCAGAAGGGTATCGGGAATCTTCAGGATCGCCGGTGAATACCGGGAGCTCAGCAGTCCGAAGCCCAGCATCAGGAATTGGATGATCACCATTCCGGCAAAGATCGAATAGACGACATCGATGTTTTCAATGAAGAGAAGCGGTCCGGGCCGTACCCCGATAAGAACCAAAGCTCCGAGCATGACGCTCGTTACCACGTCTCCGGGAACTCCGAGACACAGCATCGGAATAAGCGCACCACCGGTGGTGGCGTTGTTCGCCGATTCCGGGGCGGCGACGCCGCTGAGAGCGCCCTTGCCGAACTGATCCCGGTCCTTTGCGAATTTTTGAACCACGTTGTATGCGAGGAAACATGCGATCGCTCCGCCGGTTCCGGGAACGATCCCGATGAACACCCCCAACACCCCGCCGACGAGAATCGCAGGGATCACTCCTTTGATTTCCGTCCAAGTCGGAAGGATGTCCGTCACCGCCTGAATCGTAACAGGCCGCTCCTCATGGGAGGTCTGAACCTGCTTCAACACTTCACTGACCGCAAACACACCGATGAGGACCGGCAGCAAGCTGAAACCGCCGGCAAGATACATGTTGTTGAACGTGAGGCGGTTGACCCCGACGATCGTGTCGATTCCGACACAGGAGACGAGCAGCCCGATGCATCCGGCGATCAGACCTTTGACGACGTTCTTTCCCGATGAACTGGCCATGATGGAAAGACCGAAAATACTCAAGGAAAAATAATCCGCAGCCTGGAACGACAGGGCGACTTTTGCCAGTTGCGGCGCAATGACGATAAGACACGCCGTACTGATCAGGCCTCCGCCGAAAGAAGCGATCGTGGCGATTCCGAGAGCCTTGCCCGCTTTGCCCTGACGGTTGAGCGGATAGCCGTCCAGCGTCGTGGCCGAAGCGGAGGGGGTCCCCGGAGTATTGAGAAGAATCGCCGAAATCGATCCTCCGTACATCCCTCCACAGAAGAGGCCGCACAGCATGACCAACGAGACATTGGCGGGAAGCCGGTAGACCAGAGGCAACAACAAAATGATTCCCATCGATGCAGTAAGACCCGGCAATGCACCGATCACGACACCGATCGCCGTCCCGAATACCATCAGGGCGAAGGTGAACGGCTGGAAGACCAAGGAAAATCCATATGCTAAATTTTGCAGCATCTCATCCCCCCTTAGAAGAGCCTTCCCACCGGAAGGAACACCATGAAGACGATGTTGAACAGGACGAAGATGACCGCCGTACCGATCACGCTCACCAGAATATTCGTCTTCCATTTCTTGTATCCGAACAGGCGGATGATGCCGACAAGAAAGAACGGGGTAAGGAGCGGAAATCCGATCAGATTGAGCAGTCGCACGTATATCAGGGAGATCACCGCCAACAGAAGCGCTCGCCCTATCTGAGTAACATACGTTCGATCACTGCTTCGCTCGGGAAGTCCGCCGCGCAGACTCGTTCCAATTTGTATAGCGCCCAGACCGAACATCATCACGGAAATCACCCGCGGATACTGCCCCGGTCCGATTCCCCGCTCGGGAACCGGCAAGCTGGCCGTCATCAACCATACCGCGATGCTCAGGGCCATCAGCCCGACACCTACCCAGAGGTCGACTCGTTTTAAATCTTTCATCATCCCCTCCCTCCTCCCGGTGAAGACGTTATAAAGATATTACAAAGATGTTGCTCCGAACCAAGGCGGAGCAACATCCTCAAATCACGCGATCAATACCTGTCGCCGAAACCGCCTTCCCGAACGATCTTCTCATAGCGCGCGTCGTCCGCTTCGACGATCTTTGAATACTCTGCTCCGGATTTAAACACTGGCGTCGCACCCAATTCCTTCATCTTTGCAATGTAGGCCGGATCCGCGACACATTGCTTGAAGATGTTCTCAAGCTTCTTCAGGATCGCCGGCGGAGTTCCGGTAGGAGCGATGACTCCTCTCCACTGCTCCAGAACCAGGTCGATGTTCTGTTCACGACCGGTCTTGGCGGGAATGCCGTCGATCTGTTTGTCGCTGAAGACCGCAAGAATTCTCAGCTGACCCCCTTGGACGTTTGATATTCCTTCGGGAGCGATGGCCATGACGGCATCACACTGATGGCTCATCAAGCCGGTGATCGCCGGTCCTCCCCCTGAGAAGGGGACGTGGACATACTTGGTTCCGGTCGCTCCTTCAAAGAGCAGCGCCGCCATATGGTTCCCTCCACCGGTTCCGGCATTGCCCATCGAGATTCCCTCGGGCTTGCTGCGGGCATCGGCAAGGAACTCGTCGAGGGTCTTCCATTTGGAATCCGCATTCACCACCAGATAGTTGTAGGATGCGACGACCTGACACGCCTCCTCGAATTCCGTAGCCGTGAAGGGAACTTTTGTCATGTGGGTCTTGATCAAGTGGGCGACGTTCCAGTGCATGATCGTATATCCGTCCGGAGTCGCGTTCTTGAACGCCGTGATCGCAGGCACTCCCGCTGCGGCACCTTCGTTCTTGATGACCAGCGGCTGACCGTTCGCGTACTTCGGAAACACCTCGGCAAGCGCCCTGAATACGATATCCGCACCGCCACCGGCTGACCAGCCGATGACCGCCGTAACCGGCTTGCTTGGGAAATCGTCAATGGTTTCCGCTTGTGCCTGGGCAAACAGAGTACCCGTAACAAGAACGAGAATCATCAAGAATGTCAGAATTTTCTTCATCTCTTTCCTCCTAAAAAGTTGAATCACGCGGCTTCCTCAGCCACGCACCTATACGGTCACTCTAACACATCAATCTATTTTGTCAACTTCTATTACAAATTAATTTTTACCCCTTGCAATCCCGCTTTCAGTGCCCTATCATTCATCCATATGCAGAACGACGACCTCGAATTCATCAATTGCGCGAACGTTCTCAAGGCGATTGGAACGGACTTGACCCAGCCCTCCCGGGCTCAGATCGCCAAGCATCTGGGGTTGAGTCGAACCGCCGTCTCCATGGTCGTCAAGAAACTCATGGCCGCTCATCTCATCAGCGAGCTGGAGACGGAAAAAAGCGGGCGGGGACGTCCCGGAACTCCTCTGGTTCTCGACGGAACCCATTGGCATGCGATCGGGGCGGCATACAGCTCGAAGTTATGGACGTTTTGCGTGGTAAACCTGAATGGAGAACCTCTTCTTACCCATAAAGAATACGTTGAAACGACCGATCAGGATGAAACGGTCAAAGCGCTCCTTCAGGGATTGGGGCATGTTGAATCAAAAGTGAACAAACCGCTGCTGCCGGGCTATGGAATCGGGTCGCCGGGCTTGATCGACCCCAAAAGCGGAACCGTCTTCCGGGCCGACGACATGGGTTGGACAAAACCACTTCCACTCAAGCAGCTGGTTGAAGAAGCGACGGGGAAGAAGGCGTACATCATCAATCGCTATCGGGCGAACGGGGTTGCCGAGCTGACCTTCGGCGGACATGATTTGACGAAAAACATCATTTATCTTGGGGTGGGAACCGGCATTGCCGGCTCCGTATACCTTGAAGGAACGCTTCTGAACTCCACGAAGTATCGCTTCGGGCACATGGTGATCGATCCCCACGGACCGCTGTGCGGGTGCGGCCAGTACGGCTGCCTTCAAGCGATGGCATCGGAAAAGGCGCTCCTCACATACGCGCGTGAGAGGATGAAAGAGGATTTGACATTCCTGGCAGCGTACGCCGACCAACCAATAACGGCAAAGCTTCTCGTCGATCTCGCCGAAGGGGGGGATCCTCACGCACAATCGTGTCTATCGCACATCGCATCGGCGCTTGGGATCGCCATTCTGACGCTTGCCAATGTAATAGCCCCCGATGAAATCGTCATCGGAGGCCCGATCGGGGATGCCAGCACCTTCCTTGTGGATGAGGTTCGCAAAGCGGCGTACGCGCACTTGCTTGACTGGCAAGTCTCGTCACTGAAAATCAGCAAGGGAAGCCAAGGTGATTATGGCTCCGTGTTGGGAGCTGCAGCCTTCCTCCTGGAGCAAAAAATGGAGTTGCTCCTCGGCGAAGGCTGCCCGGTGATCTCTTAAAGCGGAAGCTCGATTTTCTTTCCGCTCTTGGCGCTCCGATAGATCGCTTCAATCAATTCAACCGATCTTCGAGCTTCAAAACCGGAGACTTCGACGGGAGAATCCTCTCTGATCGATTTCACAAAGGAAGCAAAATTCCTTGTATGACCATGGTGACCGATCGCCAGCGGATCGGCGGCTCCTCCGCCGGTTTCCGTTGAATCAAGGAACGTTTTGCGAATCTCTTCATCACCCGGCTCCTCATCTTCAAACTGCCAGGCGATGATCGACTCTTCCTCCAGAATCGCACTTCCCTTCGTGCCAAGGATCTCCAAACGTTTCAAGAATCCGGGATAGGCGCTGGTTGTTCCTTCGATGACTCCCATTGCACCACTGTTGAATCGTAACACCGCCACTGCGGTATCTTCAACTTCGATTCGCTCGTGGGAAAGCGTATCGGCAAAGGCGAATACTTCCGAAACATCACCGACCAGCCACAAGAGCAAGTCGATTGCGTGGATCGATTGGTTCATCAACGCACCACCGCCGTCCAACGCCCACGTTCCCCGCCATGCTGCACTGTCATAGTACGCCTGGCTTCGGAACCATTTTACCTGGGCGTCCGCCATCACGATCTTTCCGAAACGCCCCTTCTCGATCGCTTCTTTAAGGATTTTTGAAGAATCAAAGAACCGGGACTGGAAAATACCGGCAAGCTTTACATTGTGTTCCTTGCATGCGTTGATGATCTGAGTACAGCGATCCTTCGTGATCTCCAGCGGCTTCTCAATGATTACGTGCTTCTTCGCTTTGGCTGCAGCCAGAGCCCCGTCAAGGTGGGCTCCCGACGGAGTGGCGATCGCAACGATGTCCAGCCGGTCATCCGCAAGGAACTTGTCCAGATCGGTATATGCCGTGCATCCATGCTTCTTCGCAAACTCATTCGCCCGTTCTTCCCGATAGTGGTAACAGTTTACGAGTTCACAGCCGTCCAACTCTTTTATCGCCCGAGCATGAAAATCGGCGATTGCACCCAATCCAATGATTCCAAATCCAAGTTTTTTCATCGCTACCTCCGATATGTGTACCTACACGCTACCATCAAGGGAATGGAAAGTCAAATTTTTTTGTAATATCGTATTACAAATTATTTTGGACGGTTACATTGTTCGGGTATTGCCGTATACTGACCTTGACCATCTCTTCGACTTGGAGCTCACATGGATCTGTTTCCGGCCCTTTTGGCAATCATCATCTCCGGCTTTGCCGGCGGCATTTTTTCTTTCGGATACAAAGCGATCGTTCAGCTGAAACAACGAATCGGTCCTTTCATCTTTCTCTATGGGCTGACCTATACGATATTCGCAGCTGTCGGCATTCTGTTGATCGGTGGAGTTTCCGCCGATCCCATCGTGTGGCTCTTCGGGGTTTCGCACGGTGTCATCATGTGTATGGCGATCCTATTCTATATCCGCATCATCGGAAAGATTCGCCTCAGCATCTCCTGGACGATCATTCAATTCTCAATCTTCATTCCGCTGGTCACCAGCCTTCTCTTCTTTGAGAAACATCTTAGTCCGCTCTCGGTCGGCGGAACCGTGTTGATGCTGGTAGCGATCATCATATTCAGTTTTGGGAAAAAAGAGCACTCGTCCAAGCCTGAGGGGCCTCCGATCACTCTTGCAAGCTGGCTGCTCCTCTTCTTGTCTTCGCTCTTTTCGGGAATGGCGCTTACCATTCCCATGGTGTACATGAAAGCGGCCACCACAAGTCAGCCCCTCTACCTGATCTTCGCCAGCGGCGTCGGCACCCTCCTGTGTTCCCTGTTGTTCATCCGAAAAGAGGATTGGAAGTACATGAAAGGGGATTGGAAAGTGGTCGGCGTCCCTTCGGCGATGAGCCTTCTGCAAATAATGAGCTGGGCGTTTCTCATGGTCGGCCTGCTGGACCTTGATGGCGCCGTCGCCTACTCCCTCAAGGGTTTCATCGGGCTGCTCTGCGTCTACACCGTTTCATTTTCGTTCTTCAGGGAAACCGTCACCCGAATTGAAAAGATCGGAATCCTCGTCTCCTTGGGAGCGATTCTTCTTATGACGGTCTCGCTCTACACCGTCGCTCTGTAGATTAACGAATCAATCAGATACGAATCCGGAGATAGCTCCTGTCATCAAACGAGGTATATGCGGGATTCAACCCCTTGGTGGCTCGATATTCCGTATACAAGAGAGGATCCTTCCGGAGTAGTTGCTTGAGCTTCATCTCACTCTCTTCGAGGGTCGGGCGCAGGAAGGGATAGCCGTCACTGGCAAGAACGACTTCTTTGGAGTCGCTACCCAATTGGACGACGATGATCGATTCATAGTGGTCGAAGAATCCGTCAAGAGTGGGATACCCGAATGTCGATGTGCCGACCATCCGATTCTGAAAGGATGCCTGATGAGTCATGAACTCCGACAATCGGTTTTGAATGAGCTCAGGATGACGCAGGAGGTGTTCGCGTGAGAAACCCTGAATCAGCGCCTCTTCAATGAGCATTGTCCGGTTCAGCTCCATCAACGTGTCGATCGCTTTTGTTTCGGTGTAGTGGACTCCGTCAGCAAGTGCCTGGCAGTCACCGAGAATCCATATTTCCCGACGAGCGTTGCTCAGCATGGCGATATAGGCGCCGGGGCGCAATTCCGCATCTTCTTCGGCTGCTTCAAGAAGATCGCGGGTTCCATACCACCGGCGAATCGAATCATTGAGCGCATGAAACGTCTCATCCTTCGAGGCGTGCGGGGCAAGATTCTCCAAACACGCCAGCAGAAGGTTTTTCGCTATGACGCCATTCGTTCGGGTTTGTCCCGAAAGAGGTTTTCTTGAGGAGCATCCATCGATGACCGCTGCAAAATGCTCGTTGATGAAGAGCCCGTCCTCGTTTTCAAGATCCGGTGACTTGCCCATGCACAGCTGCTCGATGATTTTCATCCTAGTGCCTCGTACAGTAACAGCGTGTTTCGCTTCGGAGAGTTCACGGTTTCCAAGATGATGTTCGCCCCGCTGTCAGCAAGCAGTTTCAACACGGTACGAAAGTCGAAGGAGTGTTGGTCGATGCTGTCATGCGAGTCGACGAAGATACCTCGTCCTCGATCGGAAGGGTTTGAATGGACGTGGGCGGTTATGACTTTCTTCGTTGCAAGAATCTCTTTGATTCCTTCCAGATAATCAAACCCATAGACTTGACCGGCGATCCACAAATGGCCGACGTCAAGGCACAAGAACAGGTCATCGCTCGCTCTTGCAAGACTCACCATCTCTTTCGGAGTTTGAGCCAGGTATGCGACGCGGGGGTTGAGATTCTCCACAGCGAGCTGAAGCCCCGCTCCTCTTGCCATCGCACCCAGCCTGACAAGCGCTTCTTTCGCTTGCTCGAAATGCTGGCGATATACCTCGCTTTCCGGGTAATCCGCCCGGCAGATCGAACCCTTCTCAACCCCGACATGGGGGGCGAAGCTTGGCCCTGTCAACAGCGTTTCGCGCTCGGCGTTGGATGCGGGTATTTCCATATCGGTACCGTACCCCGGATGGAGAACAACAATCTTTGCTCCGAACCGTTGTGCTGTTTTAAAAGTCCGCTTCAACGCTTCGAAGCTTTCGTCCAGCACCGTTTTATCGCGCGATCCGAAGTTTGGGAACAGCGGTTCCGCGGGACAACAGGCATGAACGGAGACCACTCGATCGGCGATAATCGGTTCCACATCGGAAAGGAATTGTTCGCTCATCTTGTAGGAGAGCTCCCATTGAAGAGAGGGAAATTGTTCCTGATGAGCTTGAATCGCTTCTCTTTCCCTGAAGCCGACGAGAGAAAGTCCGAGAATCCGATTCATTTGGGTTCACCGACTACAACGACTTTGACACCATGACTTTCAATAACACTGCGCACTTCGGCATCGATTCGATCGGTGATCATATAATCGACGACGCTCCAGTCGCACACTTTCGCCAACGAAGGATGCTCCATTTTCGACGAGTCTGCCAAGAACACCACTTTTGCGGCGCTCTCGATCATTGAACGCTTCGAGTCCGCTTCAATCAGGTTCGTACAGAAGACCCCTTGCCCGGAAAGATACCCCGACCCGCCCATGAAATACCAATCGGCATGAATCTGCCGATAAAAGTCTTTTGAGAAGGCGCCCATCAACCCCATCGCCGGACGCCTCAGGATCCCACCGGCCATCATCAGATCGACGCTCTCAACCTCCATAAGCTCTTTCATGACCAGCAGGCTGCTCGTAACGACGGTAACGTGGCGGCCTGTCAGATGGGAGGCGATGTGCATCGTGGTCGAACCGTTGTCGATGATGATCGATTGTCCATCTTTGACAAAAGTGACGGCAAGACTCGCTATCGCTTCTTTTTCCTTCCGGAATTCGTGGATCGTGTTGCTGATATAGCGGGAGCTTCCCTTGTTCTCGGCGATGATCGCACCCCCGTGGGTTCGAACCAACGAACCGAGAGTCGCAAGCTCATCCAAATCGTTTCGAATCGTAACTTTCGAAACACCCATTCGATTTGCCAAATCGCCGACCTGAACGGACCCATGCTCCTCCAGGAGAGCCAATATCTCGCGTTTACGCAGTGTAGAGTTCATAATTCATCCTTCTTAAGGTAGTTTAATAGGATTTCAGGGATTTGTCATCTCTTTTCTTTCTTTGTCTTTCCTGTCGGAATCTGATGAATAAAAACAAAGATTCACAGCACAGCCTCCTTCAATGGGGTGAAGAAGATGATGAATTGTTATCTTTCGGCTGTCGATCAGAACGATTTTACCTCGGCGATGATGAGCCGGTAATCAGAAAACGGATGAACGGAATCAACCGTTATCGCACTCCTCTTCCAACAGCTCAATAGCCTGAACCGCATAGGCAAAAGCCTCGGCATCCAACTTCCTCAGCGAGGATAATCTCGCATATTGGGTATTCCCGATATGTGCACCACTGAACCATACATTCAACCGTCGTCTTGGTACTAAGAAACCCAAATACGTCCTTCACCTTGTTCCTCCTGCGCGCATACCGCAACATTGCGACCTGGTCGATACGGTATGTTGAAAACATCATCTCGATTGTCGAGGGATATTCACCTTTAAAGAGCATCAGGTACCGGTTTGCAAACAGATCCACAATCAACTTCTCCAAAGGCACATGATATCGTTCACCACCCGCTGAGGGGGCCTCTGTGACCAGACGTTCAACAATAACCCCGTCATCTGTGCCATATTGCAGTATCTCTTTGACTCCAGGCCTCAGTAATACCCTTCCCGGAAATTTCTCGATAAGCGCGGAGAACACAAAATCAAAACCATCCTTCTCCACCTCGAGAAAAATCTTATTGTGCGCCAACTGATGATTGAAAAACTCGTTGAGCCACCGTAACTCCCAGACCCTGAAAGAAAGTAGCGGAAAGTGTTTCTCCATATATCGGATGACCTGCATGGCTGCATTGGAGTACTTCCCGGCAAAGATCCTTTTCTTCGGTTCTTCCCCTGCTTTCTTGTATTGGTTGCGCCCGACCCTGACTACCAGATCGGAATCGAGCAAAGCGCCCGTCAAGTATCTGAGCTGTGTCTCCTTGAAGGAGGGATCGTAACTCCGGGCTGCCAGCAGGATTTGTTGTCTGGAGCATACGCCATCGGGCAAATTACACACGATTGCAAACTTGTCCATACTCATCATCTCCTCAGCCAAAACGGCAAATTTTCATTTTTTTGCCGTTTTGGCTGCCCTGTTGGGTTGAACCGTCTCCAGTCATCCGAGAATACTACAGCCTTTGTCAGTCTTCATATCGGAAAAGATGCTCTTCGGCGCATCATCCCCTCTCCAATGCCGTATTTTCATGCACTCGATTTGCTGGATTGCACTAAGGACTACCACCTCTTTCGCCTGAAGATCCGGCTTCTTCCGGTGACATAAAAACCGCCATCACGTGGACAGCGGCTCATTGTTGGTAACTGTGGCGGTGGAGGCTTCTGATCTCTCCGGTGCTCGTCAGTCTTTTTTGGCGGCTTTCTTCTTGGTCTCTTTTTTCACCGGCTTTTCAACCAGCTCAAGAATGACCATCTCAGCAGCGTCTCCGAGACGGTTGCCCGTCTTCAGCACTCTGGTATAGCCTCCGTTGCGCTCGGTAAAGAGCGGGGCGATCTCTGTGAACAGTTTGTTGAGGACGGCTTTGTCGGAGATGTCTCGGGCAATCTGGCGGCGGTTGTGCACGCTGTCGTTCTTTGCCCGGGTTATCATCTTCTCCGCCATCCTCCGAACTTCCAGAGCCTTGGCTTTGGTGGTTTCAATCCGTTCATATCGAAACAGACTGGTCACCATGTTGCGCTTCATCGCCTTGCGATGTGCGGCGTTTCTGCTCAGCGCGTTGAACCCAATCCTATGCTTCATTCTCTTCTTCCTTGTGTTCAGGTACTTTGATAGCAGTCTTGAGGATGCTGTAGTCGGTCATGCCGAGGCTGAGGTTCCACTCCTTGAGCTTCTCCTTGATCTCCTGAAGGGATTTCTTTCCGAAATTCCTCGTCTTGGCGATCTCATCCTCGCTCTTCTTCGTCAGATCCCCGATCGTGCGGATGTTCGCGTTCTTGAGGCAGTTGCTCGAGCGAACGGTCAATTCCAGCTCCTCGACGGAGGTGTTGAGGATCTTTCGGATTCGTTCCTCTTCTTCATCGACTTCATCGTTGCTGGAGATCAGCGACTCATCGAAGTTGATGAAAATCTGGAAGTAATCCTTGGCGATCTTCGCCGCTTCCGCCAGAGCGTTCTGCGGAACGATCGTGCCGTCGGTGTACACCTCGATGATCAGCTTGTCGTAGTCGGAGCGATATCCGACGCGGGTCGGCTCGATCGAATACTTCACCCGGGTCACAGGGCTGAATGTGGCATCAAGCGGAATCGTCCCGATCTCTTCGATGTACTTTTCGTTGATCTCACTGGGAACATAGCCCCGGCCGAGGTCGATCTGGACCTCCATCTCAAGGTTCGCATCATCCATCATCGTAAAGAGCACCAGATTCTTGTTGATGATTTCAACCTGATCACGCTCAAGGGCTGCTCCGGTCACAACACCCGGGCCCTTGCACTCGATGAGGAGGTTGGTGCCTTCGGCATCCTCAGGCATCTGAATCTGGAGCTTCTTCAATGCGGCGATGATATCACTGATATCCTCACGCACACCGGGAAGCTGTTCATACTCACTTGAGATGAGATGGGGGACACCATCCTCATTGAAGCTGGTAAATTTGATAGCAGTGACGGCATACCCTTGGATTGAAGAAAGAAGGACCCTTCGCAGCGTATTGCCGATCGTCGTTCCAAAGCCCCGCTCAAACGGATAGGCGATGAACTTGCCGTAGTTCGGCTCAACGGCGCTGTGTTCGAAGGTGATCCCCTTCGGCTTTTTAAAGCCCTTCAGAAGGTTTTTGCGTGCCATGGTTACTCCTTATCGGGAATACAACTCGACGATCAACTGCTCGTTGATCTTCTCGAGTTCGGTTACTTCACTTCTCCTCGGAACAGCAAGGAAGGTACCCTTCATCGCATCCACGTCCAAGCTGAGCCACTGATAGACTCCGCTCTTGGTGTACTCCTTGAGGTTCTCCTTGATGATGAGCATCTTCTGAGCCTGCGGGCTGATCGAGATCTCATCACCCACCTTGACGCGGTAGGAAGGAATATCGACGCGCTTGCCGTTTACGAAGATGTGTCCGTGGTTCACGAACTGAGCAGCCTGATAACGACTTGAAGCGAAGTGAAGGCGGAAAACGACGTTGTCCAAGCGTTGCTCCAAGAGTTGGATCAAGTTCTCACCTGTCTTTCCGGGAATTCTTGCCGCCTCGTTGAAGGTGAGCTTGAACTGCTTCTCAAGCATCGCATACGTTCTCTTGAGCTTCTGCTTCTCACGAAGCTGAAGGCCGTAGTTGGTCGGCTTCTTCGATCGGGCTCGGGGATCCTTGCCGGGAAGGCCGGTGCGCTTTCCACTGCTGCTCAGCGGGCACTTGCCGGAAAGACAGCGATTGCCCTTGAGGAAAAGCTTGGTGCCTTCCGCCCTGCAGTATCTACATTTAGGTCCGGTATATCTTGCCATCTGGTTCTATCTCCTCATCACACTCTTCTACTCTTGCGCGGTCGGCACCCGTTGTGGGGAATCGGGGTGATGTCGCGAATCGATCGCACTTTCAACCCGAGTACACCAAGGGTTCGAATGGCGCTTTCACGACCGACCCCGGGACCTTTGACAAATACGTTCACTTCCTGAAGTCCACTGTCCATGGCGGTCTTTGCCGCTTTCTCAGCAGTGGTCTGCGCAGCATACGGAGTGGATTTCTTTGCTCCGCGGAACCCGAGTCCGCCGGCACTCGCCCACGAGACGGCGTTGCCTTGCAGATCGGTTACGGTGACGATCGTGTTGTTGAAGGTAGCCTGAATATAGACGTTTCCTTCGAATACCGTCTTTTTTGTCTTACGTTTTACAGTTGCCATCTGTGATATGCTCCTTACTTCTTCTTACCGGCGACGGTCTTCTTCCTGCCCTTGCGGGTTCGGGCGTTCGTCTTCGTCCGCTGGCCGTTGACCGGCAAGCCCCTTCGGTGTCTGAGGCCGCGATAGCAGCCGATATCCATAAGGCGCTTGATATTCAGGGCTACCTCGGTTCGAAGGCGTCCCTCTACTTTGTACTCTTCTTCGATCACCTTTCGCAGTACTGCAAGGTCATCGTTGGAAAGGGTGTTGATATTGATATCCGGATCGATATTTGTCTTTTCACAAATCTCGATCGCCGAATACCTACCGATTCCGTAGATATAGGTCAGGGCAATTTTCGTTGCCTTGTTCGGCAAATCTACACCTGCAATTCTCGCCATCCATGGCCTCCTGAAATTCTCACAGGGTTGCTACCCTACTAATTTTGTTTCTGCTTGTGCTTGGGGTTCTCGCAGATGATCCGAACCACCCCACTCCGTCTTACTACCTTGCATTTATCACAAATAGGTTTGACACTCGATCTTACTTTCATCTTCCAGCTCCTCGTGCTTAGAAATGCTTCGTTTTCTTCTTCTGCCCGATTTTAAATCCATCGTAGTGGTGCATCTTCATGATGCCCTCGATCTGGCGGATCGTATCAAGCTCAACTCCGACCAGGATCAGCAGCGAAGTACCTCCGAAGAGCATCGCGACCGTCGAGGGGAAGTTGAAGAACTTCTGTACGAGCGTCGGAATCAAGGCGATGAACGCCAGGAACAACGAACCGGGCAGAACAATCCGGTTAAGAACCTTGGTTAAGTACTCCTCAAGCTTCTCCGCCCGAACCCCGGGAACGGATCCACCGTTCTCCCGGATCTGCTTGGCCATTTCGACCGGGTTCATCGACACCTGGGTGTAGAAGAACGCGAACGCTACGATCAACAGGGCGTAGATGATGAGATAGGGGGTGCCCTGAGGATTTAACCAATTGGCGAATGCGGCAAGCCAGCGGACTTCCGGCCCCAAGGTCGTTGCAATCTGCAAGGGGAAGGAGAGCAGCGCACTGGCGAAAATGACCGGAATGACGCCCGAGGGGTTCACCTTGATGGGGATGTACGTTGATTGCGCACCGTACATCTTTCGGCCCACCACGCGCTTGGCGTAGTTTACCGGAATCTTTCGGATTCCCTGCTCCTCGTACACGACGAGGGCGACTACGATGAGGAACATCACCGCAACGATCAGCACGACGATCGGGTTCAGCACCCCGCCCTTTATCGCTTCGAACAAAGCGTTCACGGCGGTCGGGAAGCGGGCGACGATACCGGCAAAAATCAAGAGGCTGATACCGTTTCCGATTCCCCACTGGGTGATCTTGTTACCGATCCAAATCAGCAGCATCGAACCGGTGGTTACGGTAAGCATGGCAATCAGGGTAAAGCTTCCCAAGCCCATCGTCAGCACGCCGGGGATCGACTGTGCGTAAATCGTCACTACATATGATTGAAGCAGACATACCACTACGGTTCCATAGCGGGTGTACTGCTGCAACTTCTTGTGCCCCGAAGGATCGGAGGCGAGCTTCTTCAACGAGGGAATCACCAGCATCAAAAGTTGCAGAATGATCTGCGTACTGATGTACGGCATAACCCCGAGCATGAAGAGCGAGAAGTTGGAAAACGCTCCGCCGCTGAAGAAGTTCAAATACTCGGTCAGGCCGATCGTCGAACTGGAACTCTGGGCAAGGAAGAACAGCTTCAACACTTGCGGATCGATTCCGGGAATCGGAATAACGGCCCCGATTCTGCTGACAACCAGCAATCCGAGGGTTATGAAAATCTTCTTGCGAAGACTTTTGATTCTATACATCTCAACTAAGGTGTTTGCCATGACGCCCTTCTTTATCTGATCTGGCCGCCCGCAGCCTTAATCGCTTCGATTGCGCTTGCGGAAACCTTCAATCCTTCAATGATAACCTTCTTGGTAAGCTCCCCGTTGTTGAGGATCTTCGCCTGAGTCTTCACGCCCTTCACCACTCCAAGCTCCTTCAGGGCTGCGAGGGTGACCACATCTCCATCATTGAACACTCGGGAGATATCGTCTAAGGAAACGACCTCATACACCACCTTGAACGGCTCGTTGGAGAAACCTCGACGAGCGACGCGGCGATAGAGCGGCATCTGTCCGCCCTCGAAGCCGGGGCGCGTGCCTCCGCCGGAGCGGGAGTTCTGCCCGTCGTGTCCCCTTCCGCTGGTTCGACCCTTGGAAGAAGCTCCCCGACCGAGAATCGTTTTCTTGGTATTGGCACCCTTCGGTGCGATAATCTTTGCCATCTTACATCTCCTCGACTTTTACGAGGTGCGAAACGACGTTCACCATTCCCAGGATAACCGGGTTTGCATCATGCACCACCGAGCTGGAAATACGCCCCAAGCCGAGGGCCTTCACGGTCCGTCGTTGCTTGGGAAGCGTTCCCGCAAGCCCTCTGACGAGGGTAATCTTAATCTGCTTCTGCTTTTTTGCCTTGGCCATCTCTTACCCCCACATCTCACTCAGGGATTTGCCCCGGTTCTTGGCAACCTCACGGGCATTGAAGAGGTTCTCCAATGCGACGAACGTTGCCTTTACGGTATTGATATGGTTCTTGGAGCCAAGCGACTTGCTGAGGATGTCGTGGATTCCGGCCGCATCGCAGATCGCTCGAACCGTACCACCGGCGATAACTCCGGTACCGGGAACCGCCGGCTTCAAAAGAACGCTGGCGCCTTTGTACTTTCCGATGATCTCATGCGGAATCGTGGAGTTCTTCATCGGAATTTGAATCATCGCGCTCTTGGCTCTTTCCACCGCCTTGCGGATCGCCTCGGTGATGTCATTCGCTTTCCCGAACCCATAGCCGACTTTACCGTTCTGATCACCTACGACCACGACCGCGCTGAAGGAGAACCGGCGTCCACCCTTCACGACTTTTGCTACGCGGTTGATCTTGATCAGTTTCTCTGTCAGTCCGTCGCTCTTTTCTCTATCTCTGTCTCTGTCTCTTCTGTCTCGGTTCCTGTCCACACTGTCCCCCTAGAACTTGATTCCGGCTTTCCGGGCGCCGTCGGCGATCGACTTGACGATACCGTGGTAGAGATGCCCGTTTCGGTCGAACACGCAGGTATCGATCTTCTTCTCAAGCATCCGCTTTCCAATCGCCTCACCAAGCTTCAGAGCATCGTTGACGTTGTTTTTTAAATCCTTCAGCTCAGGTTCGACCGTTGAAGCCGCGACAAGGGTAACCCCCGCCACGTCGTCGATCACTTGGACATACATGTGGGTGTTGGAACGATACACGCTCATCCGCGGCTTGGTACCGGTACCGCTGACCCGCTTTCGGATGTGGCGCTTTCGCTGCTGCAGTTTTCGTTGTTTATCGATTACTCTTTTCATCTTATCCTTCCACCCTTATCACTTCGCACCTGCGGTCTTGCCGGCCTTGCGGCGGATCACCTCGTCTTCGTAGCGAATTCCTTTACCCTTGTACGGCTCCGGTTTGCGCAATGAGCGCAGCTCCGCCGCCGTCTGCCCGACCTGCTGCTTGTCGATACCCGAGAGAATGATCTTCGTCGGCGTTTCGACCACCGCGGTGATTCCTTCGGGAACCACAAAGTCGATCGGCTGGGCGTAGCCGAGGCTTAGCGTAAGCACGTTGCCTTTCAAGTCCGCCCGGAATCCGACACCGTTGATGAGCAGGGTCTTTGAGAATCCTTTGGAGACTCCTTCGACCATATTCACGACCAACTGGCGATAGAGACCGTGATACGCTCGGGCGGCTTGGGAGTCATCGACTCGCTTCACCACCACCTTGCCCTCTTCAATGGCGAGAGTGACTTCCTCCCGGCTCTTGAAATTGAGCTTGCCCTTTGGGCCTTCAACGTGAATCATTCCATCGACGACTGCGACCGTAACTCCCTTTGGCAGGGCGATCGGGTTGTTTCCAATTCTGGACATTCCGCACTCCTTACCAAATCGAGCAGATCAGCTCGCCGCCGACCTTGTTCTCGGTCGCCTTCTTTCCGGTGATGACACCGTGGGAAGTTGAGACTACAACAACGCCATGGCCGTTGTAGATGCGCGGCATATCCCGATAGCCCGTATATACACGTCTTCCCGGAGTTGAAATCCGCTCGAGCCCGTGGAGAACCGGAGCTTGTTTCTCGTCATACTTGAGGAAAATACGGATGTAGGAAATACCGTCCTTTGTTACTTTCTTGAAGTTCTTCACGTATCCCTCGTTCTTGAGGATTTTTACGATCTGAAGCTTCATCTTGGACGTAGTCACGTCGACCTTTTCATGTCGCGCCATGTTGGCGTTTCTGACTTTGGTCAGCATATCAGCTACTGGATCACTTACAGCCATTTCTCTCTCCTACCAACTGGATTTGGTAACACCAGGAATCTGGCCTTCGCTTGCCAACTTCCTAAAACAGATCCTGCACATGTCAAACTGCCGCATATAGCCGCGAGGTCTGCCGCACACCCGGCATCGGTTCACCCGGCGGGTACTGAATTTCGGCTCCCTTTTGGCTTTGATGATCATCGACTTCTTTGCCATATATCCACCACCTTACTTTGCGAAGGGCATGCCCAGATGCTTCAGCAGAGCATAGCCTTCTTCGTCGGTCTTCGCAGTCGTAACAATGGCGATATTTAAACCACTGACACGCTCGATCTTATCGAAATCAATTTCCGGGAAGACAATCTGCTCGGAAATTCCGAGCGAATAGTTGCCGCGGCCGTCAAAGGCGTTGGGCTTTACTCCCCTGAAGTCCTTTACCCGGGGAAGAGCGATGCTGATCAGCCGTTCGAGGAAGTACCACATATTGTCTCCCCGCAGGGTTACCATCGCACCGATCTCCATCCCCTCGCGGAGCTTGAAGTTCGCGATGGACTTGCGGGCTTTGGTCTTCACCACGTGCTGGCCGGTGATCTGTTCCAATTCCTTTACCGCGGAATCAAGGAGCTTTTTATTCACGATCGCTTCACCGACGCCGACACTTACCACAATCTTCTCAAGAGCGGGGATCTGCATCTTGGAGGTGTAGCCAAACTCTTTCAACAGCTGGGCGGATACACTCTCCTTGTATTGTCTTTTCAGATTAGGTACAAACTTTTCCATCAGATCACTTCCCCGGTCTTCTTAGCGTAGCGGACTTTCTTGCCGCTCTCGTCGAACTTATAACCAATCTTGCTTGTCTGACCTTTTCCGGTCATATATGCAACGTTGGAGACGTGGATCGGAGCCTCCAGCTCCACGATGCCGCCTTTGTCCTGGGCGGACTTTTTGCGCATCGTCTTCTTGACCATGTTTGCGCCCTGGACAATGACCCGTTGCTTTTCGTGGTCGATCTTGACGATTTTTCCACTCTTGCCTTTGTCTTTGCCGGCAATGATGAGCACGGTGTCGTTCTTCTTCAACTTCATGTGCAACACTCCTACAACACTTCCGGCGCGAGGGACACGATCTTCATGTACTTTTCCCGCAGCTCCCGAGCCACGGGTCCAAAGATACGCTTGCCGCGCGGGTTATTGTTGGCATCGATGATGACGCACGCGTTATCATCGAACCTGATATAGGTACCGTCAGGTCGTCGGTATTCCTTCTTCGTACGGACGATCACCGCCCGCATCACTTCACCTTTCTTGATCGCACCGTTGGGCAGGGCGCTGCGGACGCTTACGGTGACGACATCACCTACGCCGGCGGTATAGCGGTGGGTCCCTCCGAGGACCTTGATCACCTGCACCGTTTTCGCCCCGCTGTTGTCGGCAACGTTCATGTAACTCTGCATTTGTACCATAACCGTCTCTCCTTCCTACCGTGCTTTCTCAACAATCTGGACGAGGCGGTGATGCTTGTCCTTGCTTAAGGGGCGAGTCTCGACGATCCGGACGGTATCGCCGATTCCTGCCTCGTTGCGTTCATCGTGGGCTTTCACCTTTTTGGTGCGGGTCAGATATTTCTTGTACAGAGGGTGCAGCTTCCGCGAAGAGAGCTCGACGACAATCGTCTTCTCCATCTTGTCGCTGACCACCACTCCGGTGTAACTCTTCCTTACCTTTTGCATATCGGAGCTCTCCCTTACTTCGCAGATTTGCGGATCCCCAACTCATACTCTCGAATAAGGGTATTCGTTCGGGCGATATTTCTTTTGATGGTACGCACGGCCAGCGGGTTTTCCACGTGTCCGAGCACTCGGCGCATCCTCAAGTCGAAGTACTCTTTGTGCAGCTGATCCCGCTTGGCGACCAGCTCCTCAAGGGTCATCTCTTTATAGGAATGTTTCATTACTGCACCTCCCGGCGGGAGACGAACTTCGTCTTGATCGGAAGCTTGCTTCCTGCAAGCGCAAGCGCTTCACGAGCGAGCTCTTCGGAAACTCCGCCCATCTCGAACATCACCGACCCGGTCTTCACCACGGCGACCCATCCTTCCGGGTTTCCTTTACCATTACCCATGCGGGTTTCAGCGGGCTTCTTGGTGTACGGCATATCGGGGAAAATCCGAATCCATACCTTTCCACCGCGTTTGATATGACGGGTCATCGCGACACGAGCCGCCTCGATCTGGCGGTTGGTGATCCATTTCGGCTCAAGAGCCAAGAGGCCATACTCGCCAAATGCGATTGTATTGCCGCGGGTGGCGATGCCGTCAATGGAGCCACGCTGCTTCTTTCTGTATTTAATTCTCTTAGGACTCAGCATTGCTTACAAACTCCTTGCCTCAAGACCTTCATTCCTGCTGCTCCTGCGAACAAGATCACCGGCTTCGTCTTTGACCGGGCGATCGTAGATTTCTCCGTTGAACACCCATACCTTGACGCCGACGACACCAAAGCTGGTATCGGCAGTTGCAAATCCGTAGTCGATATCACTGCGAAGGGTGTGAAGAGGAATCCGTCCTTCCTTCATCCATTCGCTGCGAGCGATCTCAGCGCCGCCGATTCGGCCGGAAAGGCGAATCTTGACCCCTTGGGCTCCACTTTGCATCGCCTTGGAAACAGCGATCTTCATCGCCCGGCGGAACGATCCGCGAGCGACGAGCTGGCGCGCAACGTTCATTGCGATCAGCTGGGCATCCGCTTCAGGCTTCTTCACTTCCTTGATCTTGATCTGAATCTTCTTGTCGGTGAGCTTCTGGAGGCGCTCGCCGAGCTTTTCGACGTTCGCTCCCTTGCTTCCGATGATGACGCCCGGCCGACTGGTGGTGATCACCATCGTGATCCGCTGGGGCTTTCGAATGATTTCAAGATCGCTGATCTCCGCTCCGGAGGCTTCGGGACTCGTCAAGAGCGCCTTTCGGAGCTTCAAATCTTCGTGCAACGTATCCGCATACTCGCGGGGGTCCACATACCACTTGGATTTCCAGGTCTTGTTGATCCCAAGTCTCAGACCGATTGGGTTTACTTTCTGGCCCATTTACTTCCTCCCGCTCGCTTTTTCGTCGACGCTGACGGTGATATGCGACATTCGCTTCAACAGGATGTCCCGCCTTCCGTGGCTGCGCGGCCAAACGCGCTTCAGCCGAGGCCCTTCATTGACCTGCAGGTCGGTGATCACCAGATCCTCCTCGTCGATCTTCTTGTTGAGGTACGTCGCATTCGCGGCAGCGCTCTTGAGAACCTTGAGGATCAGGCCGGCGCCCTTCTGCGGCATCGCCTCCAGAATTGAAACGGCGTTCACATAGGACTCGTGCCGTACCAGATCCGCGACGGGGCGGACCTTCAGGGGACTGATCATCAGATACTTCGCAGTGGCGGTATATCCTTTCCCGCCTTCTTCTTTCCTGGCCATGCTTACCTTCCTTTCTTCTTGTCGGAGGCGTGGCCTCTGAAAATACGGGTGGGAGCGAACTCTCCGAGCTTATGTCCGACCAGGTTCTCGGTGATGAACACCGGAACCCACGTCTTGCCGTTATAGACGGAGATCGTAAAGCCCACCATCTCGGGGATGATCGTCGAACTTCTGGAATAGGTCTTGATCATCTGCTTTTGATTTGCCTTCAGGGAATCCTGAACTCGCTTATAGAGCTTTTTTTCAACAAAAGGCCCTTTCTTGATTGATCTAGCCACGTTTCACTCCTACTTCCGTCTCTTGACGATGAACTTGCCGGAAGGCTTCTTCTTCGAGCGGGTCTTTGAGCCTTTGGTCGGCTTGCCCCACGGGGTTACCGGGTGGCGGCCGCCGCTGGTCTTTCCTTCACCACCACCGTGCGGGTGGTCGATCGGGTTCATCGCAACACCGCGAACCTTGGGTCGGCGACCCAGATGGCGGCTCTTACCGGCCTTGCCGAGGTTGACGTTCATATGGTCTTCATTTCCGAGCGTGCCGATCGTAGCGTAGCACTCGCCAAACACCATCCGCATCTCGCCGGAGGGCAGGCGAAGGGTAACATAGTCCCCTTCCTTCGCTGCAACCGTCGCGCTTCCGCCGGCGGAGCGAACCATCTGTCCGCCTTTGCCGAGGTTCAGCTCGACGTTGTGCACTTCAAGCCCGAGGGGGATCGCTTTCAACGGAAGGGCGTTGCCGACCGTGATCGGGGCTTCGGGTCCGCTGAGAACCGTCGTTCCCACCTTGACCCCTTTCGGAGCGAGTATATAGCGCTTCTCGCCGTCCGCGTAGAACACCAGGGCGATGTTGGCGGTTCGGTTCGGATCGTATTCGATCGTCCGGACGACGCCGGGGACGCCGACCTTGTCTCGTTTGAAATCGATAATTCGATACGCTCGTTTATGTCCGCCGCCGCGGCGTCTGATGCTGATCCGGCCGAAGTTGTCGCGACCTGCTTTCTTGGAAAGCCCGACCGTCAACGACTTCTCCGGCTTGTTGGTGGTGATTTCACTGTAATCCAGCGAGCTCTTCTGCCTGAGCGTGGGCGTATAGGGTTTATATGTTTTCAAAGCCATGTTCGTCCTGCTCCTTATACACCTTCGATGGCTTGGATTGAATCACCCTTGGCCAACGTCACGACAGCCTTCTTCCAGTTACCGGTCGTTCCCTTGACGGAGCCGCCCCGGCTGCGGGAATACTTCGGCTTGCCCTTTACGATCATCACGTTGCACTTCACGACATCGACTTTGAACAGTTTGCTGACCGCATCGCTGATCATGTGCTTGTTCGCGTCCATGTGCACTCGGAACGTGTACTTCTTCATTTCCGCCTCGCGGGCGAGGTTGCTCTTTTCGCTGAGCACCGGCTCGATGATTATCTGATCTGCTCTCATTTGCTCTGTCCTTCCGCTTCACCGTAGAAGGTGTTCAGGTTCTTCGCCGCGCCTTCGAGGACCAGAAGCTTGCGTCCATAGAGCAGCTCTTTGGCACTGAGGCTGTTATAGGAGAGCACGTACAGATAAGGAATGTTCCTCGCTGCCCGGCGCAGAAGCTCATCATTTTCTCCGATGATGAGAATCGTGCGGCTCTCGTCGGTGACAAAGTTCTTGAGAATCGCGCTCAGGTCTCGGGTTTTGCCGCTTTCGATCGTGAAATCTTCCACGACAACCAACCGCCCATCCTGAACACCGAGACTTAAGAGACTCTTCATCGCAAGGCGCTTCATTTTCTTGGGCAACCGGTAGGAGTAATCTCTGGGCTTCGGCCCGAAGATTGTTCCACCACCCGTCCAGATCGGACTTTTCTTATCACCCGCTCGGGCGTTTCCGGTTCCCTTCTGTTTGTACGGCTTGGCGTTGCTGTAGTTCACCTCACCCCGCGTTTTCGTGCTGGCGGTTCCGACTCGGCGGTTGGCCAGCTCGTTGTTGACGGCGTAGTAGATCGTACCGTTGCTCACTTCGCGGTTGAACACCGTATCGTCCAACTCGATCGTCCTGAGCTCCTTGCCGTCAATTGAATAGACTTTCGTTTTCATTTCCCTGCCCCTACTTCTTGACCGCTTTCTTCACGATGACAACACTCTGGGCGGGACCGGGTACCGCACCCTTAACCAAGAGAACCTGCAACTCTTCGTCGACCTTGACAACTTTCAGGTTTTGCACCGTTGTGCGCTCATTTCCCATGTGGCCGGGCATTCTCGTTCCTTTGAAGGTCCTCGCCGGGGTCGCTGACATTGCAGTACCGCCGATACCGCGGTGGAACTTCGAACCGTGACTACCACGTCCTCCACCAAAGCCATGCCGCTTCACACCACCGGCGAAGCCCTTGCCTTTGGAGGTTCCCGTTACATCCACAAAGGAGATATCATTGAATATATCCACACCCAACACATCGCCTACCTTCACGTCCGCATCAAAGTCGCGGAACTCAACAAGGTGCTGTTTCGGTTCACAGACATCCTTGAATTGACCGGCATACGGTTTGGTGGTTGTACTCTTCTTCTTATCTATGGAGCCAAGCAATGCAGCGTTGTACCCATGCTTTTCTTCGCTGCGGTTCGCTACTACGACGTTGCCCTCAATTTTGATGACGGTTACCGGTGTGAGGATACCCTTGGCATCAAACACCTGCGTCATTCCAATTTTCTTGCCGATAAGCCCTAGCATCTCTTACCTCAACTCTCTTACTGTTTAATCTCTACATCCACACCAGCAGGGAGCTCAAGCTTCATGAGGGCATCCATGACACTGGAAGTAGGTTCCAGAATGTCTATTAAACGCTTGTGTGTCCGCATCTCGAACTGTTCGCGCGACGTCTTGTTGACAAAGGGCGATCTCAGGACCGTGTACTTGTTGATACGAGTGGGAAGGGGAACAGGTCCGCTTACTGTGGCGCCTGCCCGGACAACGGTCTCCACAATCGCTTTGGAACTTTGTTCAACAAGCTCTACATCAAAGCCCCGGAGCCGTACTCGAATTCTCTCTTTAGCCATTATTCCTCCAAAAAACAGGCCTTGCCACCACCGGAAGGCGGTGGCAAGACATTCAACTGTTGGTTACGCGGTAATCTCGGTTACCTGACCGGAAGCAACGGTACGACCGCCTTCGCGAATCGCGAAGCGAAGTCCCTTGTCCATTGCGATCGGGTTGATCAGCTCGACGTGAATGTCGGTGTGATCGCCGGGGAGAACCATCTGCTTGCCTTCCGGAAGGTTTACCGTTCCGGTGATGTCAGTGGTTCGGAAGTAGAACTGGGGTCGGTAGCCGCTGAAGAACGGGCTGTGTCGACCACCCTCTTCCTTGCTCAGGACGTACACGGTACCGACGAACTTGGAATACGGACTGATGGATTTCGGCTTGGCGAGAACCTGACCGCGGACAACATCCTTTCGGTCAACACCGCGAAGCAGAGCACCGATGTTGTCTCCCGCCTCACCCTGATCAAGCAGTTTGCGGAACATTTCAACTCCCGTGCAAACGGTGTCGCGGGTCGGGCGAATTCCAACAATGGAAACAGGATCGTTCACCTTCAGAATGCCGCGCTCGATTCGACCGGTAACAACGGTTCCCCGACCGGGAACGGTGAAGATGTCTTCAATCGGCATCAGGAACGGCAGATCGACAGCGCGGTCCGGAAGCGGGATGTACTCATCCATCGCATCAAGCAATTCGTCGATGCACTTCGTCGCTTCGGGGTTATCGGGATCGGTCAAGGCAAGGTATGCCGAACCGGCGATGACAGGAGCGTTCTCGCCGTCAAAGCCTTGATCGGTGAGCAGTTCGCGCATCTCTTCTTCAACGAGCAGAATCAAATCGGGATCGTCAACCTGATCGGTCTTGTTGATGAATACGACCAATGAAGGAACACCAACCTGGCGAGCAAGGAGGATGTGCTCCCTGGTCTGGGCCATGGCTCCGTCGGTTGCTGCAACAACGATGACTGCACCGTCCATCTGGGCGGCACCGGTAATCATGTTCTTAATGTAGTCTGCGTGTCCCGGACAGTCGACGTGGGCATAGTGCCGTGCCTTGCTCTGATACTCTACGTGACGGGTATTGATCGTAATACCGCGCTCCTTTTCCTCGGGAGCATTGTCAATAGCATCATAGGCGAGAGCGGTATCACCGAACATCCGCGCGCAGTGCTGGGTGATAGCTGCGGTAAGGGTGGTCTTGCCGTGGTCAACGTGACCGATGGTCCCTACGTTTACGTGTGGCTTTGTCCTCTCAAATTTCTCTTTAGCCATCAGTTCCTCCTTGTGACGCTCCTAATGAAGTCACAAAAAAATAATTGTATGCCATAAAGGCCCAAAGCCTTTACCATTTCCGGCGAGACAAACTGATTTTGAGGGGTGTTGATACAGAGAAGAGGATTCCAGAGGTCGGTTGGCGCCTGCGAGGCCCAAACGACGTAGCAATTTGTTTAAAAAAACAAGCTTTGTTACTGGAACCACCTCATTATCGAACCTCGACAATCGGTTTGGCCCTAATAATCCGTACGCCGGGCGTACGGACACCTCAAGCAATATATGCGAAAGGTTTTTTTATGTCAAGCGATGCCGGCCTCCGGCGAAGGCCGGCATATCACCGCTACCATCGGAAGTGGCTGAAGGCTTTGTTCGCCTCGGCCATTCGGTGGGTATCTTCCTTCTTCTTGAACGCGGTACCGGTATTCTGGTATGCATCAAGGAGTTCGGCGCCGAGTTTCTCCGCCATCGATTTGCCGCTGCGGTTTCGAGCGGCAGCGATCAGCCAGCGCATCGCAAGGGCTTCCCGGCGATTTTCTCGAACCTCGACCGGCACTTGGTAGGTGGCGCCGCCGACCCGGCGACTCTTCACCTCGACGACCGGCTTAACGTTTTCGAGCGCCTTGAGGAACACCTCGAGCGGAGGCTCGTTGGTCTTCTCGCCGAGCGTTTTCATCGCATCATAGAGAATCCGCGTGGAGATGGATTTCTTTCCGTCAACCATCATCCTGCGGATGAACTTTTCAACAACCGTCGATCCGTATACCGGATCCGGCAACACTTCCCGAACCGGGGCTGTACTTCGTCTGGACATACCCTACCCCCTTACGCCTTTGGTCTCTTCGTTCCATACTTGGAGCGGCTTCGGCGCCGGTCGTTGACACCGAGGGTGTCTTTCGCACCGCGGATGATGTGATAACGAACACCGGGAAGGTCTTTGACCCTTCCCCCTCGAAGCAACACGACCGAGTGCTCTTGGAGGTTGTGCCCGATACCGGGGATGTAGGCTGTGACTTCAATACCATTGGAAAGACGCACACGAGCGACTTTTCTCAATGCAGAGTTTGGTTTCTTCGGGGTAACGGTCATCACCCTCGTGCATACGCCGCGCTTCTGGGGACAACCTTCAAGAGCCGGGGATTTGGTCTTGTGGACAGTCTGCTTCCGGCCCTTTCGTACCAGCTGATTAATAGTAGGCATCGTTTCGATACACTCCCTTTTCATTCGTTGACCCGCCGCTTCTCACACAACGGGGGTCTGTGCCGCCCAACGGGCGACACTTCATATGTTGATCCGCATCAGCATGTAACCTGCGACGCATTCCGGCATATGACGAAACTTACTCTTCATCATCCCCGTATTCGTCGGCATAGTCACCTACGGACTGTATGACCTCATCTTCGAGATCGAGTTCATCATTCTCCTCGATCATCTCCAAGCGGCGCGACTCCTTGACCGCATCGACTTTCTGCTGCAGGGCCAAAAGCTCTTCATCCTGAAGTTTTATGTCCCGATACCTGCGCATACCCGTTCCGGCAGGAATGAGTTGGCCGATAATGACGTTTTCCTTCAATCCGCGCAACTCATCTTTACTACCAGCAATAGCGGCATTTGTCAAGACTTTGGTTGTTTCCTGGAAGGACGCGGCGGAGATGAAGGAGTCGATCGACAGCGAAGCACGGGTGATTCCCAAAAGCAGCGGGCGGGCTACCGCCGGCTCGCCGCCTTCGGCGATGACCCGATCGTTCTCTTCGAAGAATCGGAACTTGTCGACTTGCTGGCCATGGATCAGATTCGTATCGCCGACGTGAGCAATCTCCACCTTGCGCAGCATCTGGCGGACGATCACACCGAGGTGCTTGTCGTTGATGTTCACTCCCTGCATTCGATAGACTTCCTGCACTTCATCCACCAGGAATGATTGCAGGGCGTTCTCACCGAGGATTTCCAGAATATCGTGGGGGTCGATCTGACCGTCGCACAGCGCTTCGGCAGCCTCGACGTTGTCACCGTCGCGAACCAGAAGGTTGCGGCCCATCGGAACCATATGCTTGAACTCATGACCGTAGGAATCGGTGACCGCGATCGTGCGCTTGCCCTTGACGATGTTTCCAAAGCTCACCAATCCGCTGACTTTCGCCAGAATCGCGGCGTTGCGCGGGCGGCGGGCCTCAAACAGTTCGCCGACCCGGGGAAGACCGCCGGTGATATCCTTGGTTTTGATCCCCTCTTTGAGGAGCTTCGCCAGGATCATGCCCTTGGTAACTTTCGCGTTGTCGGCGACTTGAATGTAGGAACCGCCGGGAAGGAGGTAGACGGCGAGTACATCGCCCTTGCCCTTCTTCTCGCTGGTAATCTCAATCCGCGGCTGCAATGATTCAAGGCTGTGTTCAGTGATCTTTTTCTCGATGTTTCCCGTCTCCTCATTGACCTCTTCGATCAGCGTGGTTCCGAGTTTTATATCGACAAACGAGGCGAATCCGCTCTCTTCGGCGAGAATCGGTTCGCTGAACGGGTCGAAGGTGACGATCGTCCTCTTGGCCTCGACGAACGCGCCGGTATCGACCAGCAGCTCACTTCCCGCTTTGACGGTATGAAGCGTGGAGTGTCCGAGTAGGAACACTCTGCCATCAACGATTCGGACCGATCCGTTCTCCTTGGAGAGGACATTCTTGCCCTTCTTCACGTAGATGGGGGTTCCCTTGGCGACAGTCGAGCCGTCTTCAACCAAAAGCGTATCGTAGCTTCCCTCTTCAATGATCGCGTTGGCTCGGAAATACTCGATCGTCCCCTTGCGGGTGAAGACGTTGATCTGATCGCTTTCGCGCACAACTCTCGCCCCGCTGATCGTACCGATGATCACCGGGTAATTGAAGGTGAGCTTGTTTTCTTCCGCGCTGGTCGAGGCCGTTCCACCAACGTGGAACGTTCTCATCGTCAGCTGCGTTCCCGGCTGGCCGATCGACTGCGCAGCGATAATTCCTACGGCTTCACCGATCACCACCGGGCGATTCGTCGCCAGATTGCGCCCGTAACACTTGGCACACACCCCGTGCTTCGCCTCGCAGGTGAGAACGGTTCGAAGGAGCACGCTCTCCAAGCCCGACTCCTCGATGGCAAGAGCAGTCGCTTCGTCGATCTCGACGTTCGCCTTGGCGAGCACTTCGCGGCTGAAAGGATGAAGGATGTCCTCGACGGGAACCCGTCCGACGATCCGTTCGCTGATCGATTCGACGATCTCATCCCCATCCTTGATCGCACCGCGCCAGATGCCGTTGATGGTATTGCAGTCATCCTCGTTGACTACCACGTCCTGACTGATATCAACCAGACGCCGGGTCAGATAGCCCGCTTCGGCGGTCTTCAATGCGGTGTCGGAGAGACCCTTGCGGGCTCCGTTGGTCGAGATGAAGAATTCGATGATCGAAAGACCTTCCTTGAAGTTCGATTTGATCGGGAATTCGATGACGTCTCCGCTGGGGCGGGCCATCAGGCCGCGCATTCCGCCGAGCTGGCGGATCTGCGTCTTCGATCCCCGAGCGCCGCTGTCGGCCATCAGGAAGAGGGGGTTGAACCCCTGCTGGTCTTTCCTCAGCTCCTCCATCAGCTCGTCGGTGAGCTGCTCGTTCGTCTGGGTCCACACCTCGATGACGCGGTTGTACCGCTCCTCCTGGGTGATATGACCCTGCCGATACTGCTCCATGATCCGCTGCTGCTCCTGGCTCGCCTTTTCCATCAGCGCTTCCTTAGCTTGGGGAACGAGCATGTCGGACAGACCGATCGTCGCCCCGAATAGCGTCGCATACTTGTAGCCGATGTCCTTGATCGCATCGAGCATCTCGACGGCGATCGAATTCTTGTTCGCCTTCAGGGTGTCGCCGATCAGGGTGCGCAGCTCCTTGTCTCCCAGGTTCATGTTCTGGAAGGGGACGCTTGAAGGAAGGACGGCGTTGAAGAGCACCCGACCGGGGGTCGTCGCGATCTTCTCGCCGCTTTCAAGCTTGTAGCGGATTCTGGCGTTGTACGAAAGCAGACCGCTGTCGATCGCATTCTCGATCTCGCCGATCGAATCATAGTACTTGTTCTCCCCCGGTGCCCCTTCGAGCTCGCGGGTAAGGTAGTTGATCCCCAAGACCATGTCCTGGGAGGGATAGACGATCGGCTTTCCGTTCGCCGGGTCAAGGAGGTTGGTAACGCTGAGCATCAGCGTCCAGCTCTCCATCTGGGCGGCATGGGTGAGCGGCACGTGGACCGCCATCTGGTCACCGTCAAAGTCGGCGTTGTAGGCGTGGCACACGAGGGGGTGAAGCTTGATCGCCTTTCCATCCACCAGAACCGGATCGAACGCCTGAATGCCGAGACGGTGAAGCGTGGGCGCCCGGTTAAGAAGAACCGGGTGCTCCTTGACGACCTCATCCAGGATCGCCCAGACCGCATCCGTCTCCTCTTCGACGAGGCTCTTCGCCTTCTTGATGTTGTAGACGACCCCGTCCTGGACCAGCTTCTTCATGATGAACGGCTTGTAGAGCTCAAGGGCCATCTTCGAAGGAAGACCGCACTGGTGCATCCGAAGCTCCGGACCGACGACGATGACCGAACGGCCGGAGTAGTCGACCCGCTTTCCGAGGAGGTTCTGCCGGAAGCGCCCCTGCTTTCCTTTGAGCATGTCCGAAAGGCTCTTCAGCGGGCGGTTGGAGGCACCCTTCACGACCCGCTTCCGCTTGGAGTTGTCAAAGAGCGCATCAACCGCTTCCTGAAGCATCCGCTTCTCGTTCCGGATGATGATATCCGGGGCGTTGAGCTTCACGAGGCGATCGAGGCGGTTGTTCCGGTTGATCACCCTTCGATAGAGATCGTTCAAATCACTGGTGGCGAAACGCCCGCCGTCGAGCTGGACCATCGGCCTCAGATCCGGCGGAATCACGGGGATCACGGTAAGGATCATCCACTCCGGGCGGTTTCCGCTGTCGCGGAAGTTCTCGCACACCTCGATCCGCTTCAAGAGGCGCTTGTCCGCCTTGTCCGCTTTTTGGCGCATCTGCTCGCGCAGCTCCCGGCTGAGCTCCTCCAGATTGAGGTTCGTCAGCAGCTTCTTGACCGCTTCCGCGCCCATTCCCGCTTCGAAGGAGTCGCCGAACTGCTCGCGGGCGTCCCAATACTCCTCTTCGGTGAGGAGCTGCTTGGGCTTGAGGGTCGTGTCGCCGCTGTTGATGACGACATATTTTTCATAGTAGAGAATCGACTGCAGCGCGTTCCGGGTGATATCCAGCAGCATGCTCATCCGCGAGGGGACGGAGCGATAGTACCAGATATGGCTGACCGGAGCGGCGAGAGTGATGTGCCCCATCCGCTCGCGCCGGACTTTCGTATTGGTGACCTCGACGTTGCAGCGGTCACAGATCACGCCCTTGTAGCGGATCGACTTGAACTTTCCGCAATGGCACTCCCACTCCTTCGTCGTTCCGAAGATCCGCTCGCAGAAGAGACCGTCACGCTCCGGTCTCAGCGTGCGATAGTTGATCGTTTCAGGCTTCTTTACCTCACCGTACGACCAGCCTTTGATCTGTTCCGGGGAGGCGAGCTTGATCATGATGGAATCGAATTCTTGAATCTCTCTCATCACTTCTCTCCTTAATTCGCCGAGCCTTGCTTTGCCAGCAATTCTTCGTCACGTTCGGTAAGGGGCACCAGATTGCCGTCGGCATCATATACCGACATATCCAAAGCAAGGCCCCGAATCTCTTGAACCAGCACGTTGAATGCCTCGGGCATTCCCGCTGTGGTCGCCGGCTCGCCCTTGACGATCGATTCGTAGATCTTCACCCGTCCGTTCATATCGTCACTCTTGATCGTGAGCAGCTCCTGGAGGGTGTTCGCAGCACCATATGCTTCGAGGGCCCATACTTCCATCTCTCCGAGGCGCTGACCGCCGAACTGGGCTTTACCGCCGAGCGGCTGCTGGGTCACCAGCGAGTAGGGACCGGTGGACCTTGCGTGCATCTTGTCGTCGACGAGGTGGTGCAGCTTCAGATAGTAGATGTAGCCGCAGAAGACGGGGTTTACGAAGGGAACTCCGGTCTGCCCGTCATAGAGGATCGCCTTTGAATCCTCGGGAAGACCCGCCTCCCTCATCTTCTCCTCAAGCTGCTCCATCGATGCGCTTTGGAACACCGGGGTGGAATACCACTCGTCGAGAGCGACGGCCGCCCATCCGAGCTGGGTTTCCATCAGCTGTCCGATATTCATTCGGGACGGAACACCGAGGGGGTTGAGACACACATCCAAGGGAGTTCCGTCTTCCATGAAGGGCATGTCCTCTTCGGGAAGAATTTTTGAAACGACGCCCTTGTTTCCGTGTCGACCGGCCATCTTGTCGCCTTGGCGAAGCTTCCTCTTCGTGGCGATCAGGACCTTCACCGTCTCTTCGACCCCGGGGGGAAGCTCATCGTTGTTGCTCCGCTTGAGCCGCTGGATGTCGATGATCGTTCCCTCGGTTCCGTGGGGGACCTTCAGCGATGTATCCCGGACTTCCTTCGCTTTTTCACCGAAGATCGAGTTGAGCAGCTTGAACTCGGGAGTCGTGTCGCTCTCGCTCTTGGGGGTGACTTTCCCGACGAGGATCGAACCGGGGCGAACCGTTGCGCCGATTCGGACAATTCCGTCGGCGTCAAGCTGCTCCAGCATCTTCTCGCTCGTATTCGGAATATCGCGGGTCAGCTTCTCCGGTCCCAGCTTCGTCTCACGGATATCGGTGGTGAATTCCTTAATGTGGACGCTGGTGAAGATGTCGTCTTTGACGACCCGTTCACTGATGAGCACGGCGTCCTCGTAGTTGTACCCGTGCCAGGGAACAAAGCCGACAAGGATGTTGCGTCCCAAGGCGAGTTCGCCGTGCTGGGTCGCCGGTCCGTCGGCGAGCACTTGATCCACTTCAACGCGTTGACCGACTTCGACGATCGGCTTCTGATTGAAGCAGGTATCCTGATTGGTGCGCTCATACTTCTGCACCTCATAGACATCCATCTCGCCTTCAATCTCCGAGGAGGTCGGGATGACGATGATCTTATCGCTGGACACGTAGCTTACAACGCCCGACCGGTGCGCTTTGACAAGCACGCCGGAATCATAGGCGGTTTTTCCTTCCATTCCCGTTCCGACCCGCGGGGTCTCGGGGAACACCAGCGGGACCGCCTGGCGCTGCATGTTCGAACCCATCAGCGCACGGTTGGCGTCGTCGTGCTCCAGAAACGGAATCAGGGAAGCGGCGACGCTGATCACCTGCTTCGGGGAGATGTCCATATACCGAATCTCTTCGGGAGCCCGGGTGGAGTAGTCACCGCTATGGCGCACCGGCACTTCCTTATCGAGGAACTGGCCATCCTCGTCAAAAGCGGCGCTCGCCTGGGCGATGTAGTATTTTTCTTCATCGTTGGCATCGAGGAAACGGTACTGGTCGGTGACCTTTCCGTCGACGACCCGTCGATAGGGCGTCTCAAGAAAACCGTGGCGGTTGATTCGGGTATAGTTTGCCAGGGAGACGATCAAGCCGATGTTCGGCCCCTCGGGGGTCTCGATCGGACAGATTCTCCCATAGTGGGTGTAGTGGACGTCGCGGACCTCGAAGCCGGCGCGGTCACGGGACAGGCCGCCGGGACCGAGGGCGTTCAGGCGGCGCTTGTGGGTCAGCTCGGCAAGAGGGTTCACCTGGTCCATGAACTGTGAAAGCTGGGAAGAGCCGAAGAACTCCTTGATCGCGGCGACGATCGGCTTGATCGAGATCAGGTCCTGCGGCTTGACCGATCCGGTTTCAAGGTTCATCCGCTCTTTTGCGATTCGCTCCATCCGGGCGAACGCGCCGCGCAGGGCGTTCTGGAGGAGTTCGCCGACGCTCCGCACCCGGCGGTTTCCGAGGTGGTCGATATCGTCGACGTTGGCTTCGTGGATGAACACTTTGATGAGGTAGCCCATCGTGTTGGTGATGTCTTCGGGGGTAAGGACGGTCGACTCGTCGGCGACGGCGTCATTATCTTCCAGCTCCTCCCCGAATTTTTTATTGAACTTGTACCGGCCGACGGAGCCGAGATCATACTTTCGGGGGGAGAAGAACATATCGGGCAGATCTTTTTCGGCCCGCTCGATGGCGATCATCTCGCCGGGCATCAGGACGCTGAAAATCGGGGTCAGGACATCTTCCTTCGTCGGCTCATCAAACCCTTCTCGGGTGTACTTCGCATCTTCAATCTCAAAACAGTTGAGGATGATTTCACTATGAAGCGACCCCTCCCCTTTCAAGTCTACGAGCTGAATGAGATTCACACCGAGCTTAAAGAGCTCGTCGATTTCGTGGGCATGCAAGAGATCTCCTGCTCGAAGCACCTTCCGCTCTTCGCCGTTGATCATCGCATAGACATCCTTGGCAAGATAACGGTTCTCCAGCGTCGTCCTCATTTCGGGATCGTCGATCAATTCGACATCCACACTCTTATAGAATGCATCGATGATCTTTTCGCGGCTGTCGTAGCCGATCGCCCGAAGCAGCAAGGTTCCGAGAATCTTCTTCTTTCGGTCGATTTTTGCATAGATCAACGATTTCTTTTCATCGATTTCAAATTCCAGCCAAGATCCCCGATATGGGATGATGCGGGATGAATAAACGTCCTTGTCATGACTGAAGATCACACCGGGGGAGCGGTGGATCTGGCTGACCACAACCCGTTCGGCCCCGTTGATGATGAAGGTGCCGCGGTCGGTCATCAGAGGGATGTCGCCAAAGAAAATCTCTTTTTCGCGCATCTCTCCGGTAGCAAAAAATTCAAGACTGATCGTGACTTTGATGGGAACGCTGTAGGAGCGGCCCTTCTTCTTACACTCCGTTTCCGTGAACTTTACATTATCATAATCGATCGTATAGCCGCGATACGTCAAACGCATCTCGCCGTTGGGGCTGTCGATCGGGAATGTGGATCGAAATACATTCTCAAGACCCAAATCCGGATCGGGCTCCAAGCCCTTGCGAATCGTCTCCAGCTGCAAAAACCGTTCATAGGATTCCAGCTGCACCCCTATGAGATTGGGCAGTTCGCACACTTCACGTGATTCAGTACCGATGTAGGTCCGAGTTATGGACTTGCCGTTGGCAACCATTGTGTACCCTCCAAAGTCAAATGAACAAGCGACTCAAATCCCCCCGCGGGAGGAGATGAGGACACAACATGCCACCGGGGGATTCCGGTGGCGTTGAGAATTCAACATTTCGCACGCTTCGCGAATTGTTCTCAAGGATCTTATCCTTAGTCGACGGGAACGATCTCGACGGTACATCCGGCCGCTTCGAGCTTCTCCTTCAGCGCGTCGGCATCCGCCTTGCTTACGCTTTCCTTGATCGTGGCTCCTCCGGCTTCGACAACATCCTTGGCTTCCTTGAGGCCAAGACCGGTGATCGCCCGGACTTCCTTGATCGCCGCTATCTTCTTGGCAGGATCGGCTGCTTTGAGAATGACGTTGAACTCGGTCGGCTCTTCAACCGCTTCAACTTCCGCACCGGCTGCCGGGCCTGCTGCAACAGCGGCCGCAGCCTGAACGCCGAACTTCTCTTCCATCATCTCGATAAGCTCGGCGATTTCCATCACGGTCATGTTCGCGATCGCTTCCAAAATTTCTTCTTTTTTAATAGTAGCCATATTATCTTCTCCTTAAGATTGTCTCTCACAGTCGTAGCAGGTACTGAGTGAAGACTAAGACTGTGGTTTATTCTTCTTTGGCTGCGCCGACGGCGTCACCACCCTTCTCTTTGACATAGGCAAGCAGCGTAGCCGCCAACTTTTGAACCGGCGCTTTCATCGTGCCCATCAGCGAGGAAATCAGTTCGAGCCTGGTCGGCAGCTTGCTGAACGCCTCAATCTGAGCCGCGTCAAAGCGCATTCCGTCGATCAAGGCGCCCTTTACTTTGATCGGAGCTCCGTCCCGGGCGATGTTGAAGAGATCCTTGGCGACAAGGTTCGCTCCATCACCCTTGGCGAGGGCGATCGCCGTGGGACCCGTCAGGTGCTCATCGCTTTCCATGTCCATGTTGGTCAAAGCGATCTTGGCGAAGCGATTCTTCACCACGCGGAACGCCGCATCTTTCTCGCGGAGGTTCCTGCGCAGCTTGGTGATCTGTTCAACCGTCATCCCGCGGTAATCGGCGAAGATGAAACCATCGTACGCTTTGAACTCATCCATCAAAGCCTGAACAGCCTCTTCCTTGGCGGGGGTAATTCGAGTTTTGTAATCCATCTTCATTCCTCCTTAGAGTGAGAGGTCACGTACGTCGACGCGAACACCCGGACCCATCGTCGAAGCGAGGGTTACGCTGGCCAGGTAGTCGCCTTTTGCATCGGCGGGCTTTTTGCGGATCACTTCGCGCACCACTTCAAGCGTGTTCTCCTTGACATGGGCGGGATCCATCGAAACCTTGCCGACGGCGAGGTGGACAACCCCGGTTCGATCAGAGCGGAACTCGACTCGACCTTTCATCAACTCGGCGAGAGCGCCGGTGATATCGTTGGTAACGGTCTGAGTTTTGGGGTTGGGCATCAAGCCCCGGCGACCGAGGATCGGCCCGAGTCGGCCGACATCCTTCATCATGTCCGGAGTAGCAACCGCCACATCAAAATCCATCCAACCCTTGCGAATCTGTTCAATCAGGTCATCATCACCGACGTAGGTCGCTCCCGCAGCCCGCGCTTCATCCGCTTTCTCGCCTTTTGCAAAGACGAGAACACGCTTCTGAGCACTGAACTGATGGGGCAGGACGACCGTGTCGCGAACACTCTGACTCTTCTTGAGAGTCAGTTTGATATGCACCTCGACCGTCTCGTCGAACTTGGCGAACGCCGCCTCTTTTACGAGCGCGGTGGCCTCATCCAACGTATAAAACTTCGTTCGATCGACTTTCTCGGCGGATGCACGATATTTCTTTCCGTGTTTCATTACTTCTCAACCTCCACACCCATGCTGCGAGCTGTTCCCGCAACGATCTTCATCGCTGCTTCAAGGTCGTTCGCGTTCAAGTCCGGCATTTTGGTCTTGGCGATCTCCATCACCTGATCCTTCGTCAGTTTACCGACTTTGGTCTTGTTGGGAGTACCGCTACCATGTGCGATTCCCAATGCCCTCTTGATCAGGACGGCAGCGGGAGGAGTCTTCAGGATGAAACTGAAGGTCCTATCGGCATACACGGTAATGACAACGGGAAGCACAAGTCCGGGTTCGTAGTTCTTCGTCTTTTCGTTGAACTCCTGGACAAACTGAGGGGCACTGACGCCATGAGGGCCGAGCGCCGGGCCGACAGGGGGCGCGGGGGTGGCCTTCTGGGCAGGGCACTGCAATTTGATGATTGCAGTCACCTTCTTCTTTGCCATGTTCCTTTCTCCTTACACAAGCTCGCCTGTATGGCGTCTTGCGCTGGTATTAACGCCTGTCAACGACAGGCTCCCACCTCATAACGAGGGAGTTTGCATTTTTACATGGACACGTGTTAAAAATCAGAAAACTCTCGTGTAAGATCCTGTCCACGAATCTTACGGAATCTTTTCTACTTGTAAAAAGTCCACTTCAACCGGAGTGGATCGGCCGAAAATTCCCACCGAGACGCGCATTCGCGCTTTCTCGAGGTTGACCTCCTCGATCGTTCCGACAAAGGATTCGAAGGGGCCGTCGACAATCCTGACCTGTTCGCCGACAGCGAACGTCTGTTTGGGCTTGAACACCTGTTCGGCGGGAAGGTCGCCGGTCTTCTGAAAGAGGCTCTTCTCCTCCGCCTGTGAAAGCGGTTGGGGCTTGACCCGATCGGAAGGAGTAACAAACCCTGAAACACCCTGAATTCGGCGAATCTTGGTAACCCACGTCTTCCAGCTGTGCTCCGGCAACTCGAGCTCGACAAGAATATATCCGGGAAGAAGCTTTCGCTTCACTTCGCGTTTCTGTCCGTCCTTTATTTCAATGACCGTTTCCATCGGCACCTTCACATCGGTGCAGACAAGGGCGAAATCCGTATCGGACTCGCGCATCTTGTTGATGATCCGCTCAATCTTTTGCTCGTACCCGGAATAGGTCTGTACTACATACCAGCCTTTTGCCATGCTCAACCCTATAAGATGAAGAGAATTCCTCTCAAGAGAAGGAAATCCACCAAACCCAGGAAGACAGCGACAAGAATCGTGGAAACGAGGACAACCTTGGTAGAAGAAATCACCGCTTCCCGGGAGGGCCAGACGACCTTCTTCAGTTCAAGATATGATTCCTTAAAATACTTGATGATTTTCTTCATGAGACAGGCTCCTTGTATTCAAAGGATCGAGAAGCGAACAGGCCAAGAAGGATTCGAACCCTCAACATCCGGTTTTGGAGACCGGCGCTCTACCAATTGGAGCTATTGGCCTATTAGCTTCTCGATCGCTATAACCTATTTAATCTTCGTCTCGCGGTGCAAGGTGTGCTTGCGGTCATGCGGACAATACTTGCTGAACTCCAATTTGTTCGGGAGATTCCGCCGATTTTTCTCGGTGGTATAGTTTCTCCGCTTGCATTCGGTGCACTGGAGAGCAATCTTCTCAACAGGACCTTTTTTATCCTTAGCCATATTCTGCTCCTCGTCGGATCCATCCACTTTCGGTGATGAAAAAAGAGCCCCCGAACGGAATCGAACCGTTGACCTCAACCTTACCATGGTTGCGCTCTGCCGACTGAGCTACAAGGGCATCGGGCGTATAACAGCGGCAGCGTCATTACACGCAAAAGCTAAGTTACCAAAGAAGCATGGCTTTTGTCAATATGCTTCATCCTTCTTTATGGTGGTTGCCCCGATGGGATCGTTTCGGTATAGTTTCACTCATTGTATGCTATTAAGCAGTAAGGAGTTCTCATGTCGAACCGTGAAAAAACAAGATACGGCCATACCGCCAGGGATATTGCTCAGGATTTCGCCGAACATCTTAAATATAGTCAGGATGCCGACCTCGTCCATACCACCGACGAAGGCCGCTACACCGCCTTGGCTCTCTCAATCCGCGATCGCATCGTCCATCGCTGGAATCAAAGCAGAAAAACCCAGCGCCAAGGGGATTCGAAACGGGTATACTACCTCTCCCTCGAATTCCTCATGGGTCGGGCGATGAGCAACAACATCATCAACCTCGGAATCGAAGAGGAGGTGCGCCAGGCCCTCGCCTCCCTTGGATACACCTACGAAGAGCTTGAGGCCGTGGAAAGCGACGCCGGCCTCGGCAACGGCGGCTTGGGACGGCTGGCCGCGTGTTTCCTCGACTCTCTGGCGACGCTTGAGATTCCCGCCTATGGCTACGGAATCCGGTACAACTACGGAATTTTCCGCCAGCAGATCAAAAACGGCTGGCAAGTCGAACAGCCGGACAACTGGCTGCGAGCGGGCAACCCCTGGGAGATCGTCCGTCCCGATGTCGTCTACCCCGTCGGGTTCGGCGGATCGGTTCAAGTCATCCGCGAAGGGGGCAAGGACTTCTTCAAATGGACTCCCTCCGAAACGGTCTTGGGTGTTGCCCACGACATGCCGATCATCGGCTATGGCGCCAACACGGTGAACACCCTGCGGCTCTGGTCAGCGAAAAGTGTCGACGAGTTCGACTTCGCCGAGTTCAACGAAGGCGACTACACCGAAGCGGTGCGCTCCAAGATCACCGCTGAAAACCTCAGCCAAGTTCTTTACCCCAACGATACGCTGTATATGGGGAAGGAGCTCAGGCTGAAGCAGCAGTACTTCTTCGTCTCCTGCTCGTTGAACGACATCATCCGGCGCTTCAAACGGAACGGAAACCACGATTGGAACACGTTCAACGAGTTTGCGGCGATCCAGATGAACGACACCCATCCGAGCCTTGCGGTTCCCGAGCTGATGCGCCTGCTCGTCGACATCGAGGGTCTTTCCTGGGAGAAGGCGTGGGAGATCACCGTTTCCAGCCTTGGCTACACCAACCACACCCTGATGCCCGAGGCGCTGGAGAAGTGGAGCGTCCCGATGATGGGCTCGCTTCTGCCCCGTCACCTTCAGATCATCTATGAGATCAACTATCGCTTCATCCAGGAAGCGGTGAGCCACTTCCCGCTCCAGCCGCAGATTCTCAATCAGATCTCGATCATCGAGGAATCCAATCCGAAGCATGTGCGGATGGCCAACCTGGCGATCGTCGGCAGCCACTCCACCAACGGGGTCGCCGCCCTCCACAGCCAGCTGCTCCGTGATTCGATGTTCCCCCACTTCAACACGATCTTCCCCGACCGGTTCAACAACAAGACCAACGGGATCACCCAGCGCCGCTGGTTGCTCGCCTCGAATCCCGAGCTGAGCAAGCTGATCACCAAAGCGATCGGAAGCGGATGGATCACCGACTTCTCCCGGATGGCGAAGCTGAAGAAGTTTGCCGACGATTCCTCGTTCGTTGCCGATTTCGCCAAGATCAAAGCGGCGAACAAGGTGCGGGCTTCCAACTTCCTTCGCACCGACACCTCGATCATCCTGAACCCCAACACGTTCTTCGACGTCCAGGTGAAGCGGATCCACGAGTACAAGCGCCAGCTGCTCAACGTGCTGAACATCCTCTACATCTACAACGACCTCAAGCAAGGCGGTGAAGAGACCAGGGACATGGAGCCCACCACCTTCCTCTTCGGCGGAAAAGCGGCTCCGGGATACGTCAATGCGAAACTGATCATCAAGCTGATCAACAACATTGCCCAGGTCATCAACGCCGACCAGGAAGTCAACGACCGGCTTAAAGTTCACTTTCTGCCAAACTACCGTGTTACGATGGCCGAAGCGTTGATTCCTGCGACCAACCTGAGCCAGCAGATTTCAACGGCGGGTACCGAAGCGTCGGGAACGGGCAACATGAAGTTCATGATCAACGGAGCGTTGACGATCGGCACGTTGGACGGAGCGAACATCGAAATCGCCGAAGAAGCGGGAGCGGAAAACCTCTTCATCTTCGGAAACACCGAAGAGCAGATCGAAGCGCTTCGCCCTTCCTACGATCCCCACTCCTATATCAGGAGCAATCCCAAGATCCGAGCAATCGTCGATTTGCTGCAAAGCGGCTACTTCAACGTCAATGAGCCGGGAATCTTCGATCCCCTCTATCGCTCCTTGCTGAAGGAGGGAGATCGCTACTTCCTCTTCGCCGATCTGCAGATGTACGCCGATGCCCATCGAAAAGCCCGCGAGCTGTACATCCTCGATCAGACGGAATGGAACCGCAAGGCAGTCCTCAATGTCGCCAGCGGTTCAAAGTTCTCAAGCGATCGGACGATCAGCGAATACGCCGAGGAGATCTGGAAGATTAAGAGCTTGCCGGTAAAGCAGAACGGGCATGATGACACAGTCCTTGAAGATGCCCGAAAGCGTTGATGACCGTCAAACAAGTCACCTTCTCGTCAGGGTGACTTGTTTTCGTCACCGTCGGTTTCATTAATTGATTGCCCTATAAGAAGAATCTCATAAAGGATTATATACCTGCCGGGTTTTCGTCATTCAGGGCAATCGGCTGCTATATTTACGGCATGGAATCGTTCTGGAACCGCGTTGCAAACCTGCTTAACACCTCCACCGTCGTAGAGCTTGCCCAAATCCTCGATGTGAAGCGCTCGACCCTCTCCAGCTGGATCCACAGCGACCGCCGGCCTCCCATGGAGGTTCTGTTGAAGATCACCAGACTGACCGGAGTGGATATCCACCGGCTTGAACGGGGCTTCTCCTACTCGCTCGAGGAGGATGACGAGGTCGCCGAGCATCACACCTCGATCAAACGGTTCGAACTGATCGAGTTCATCAACTCCCTCGATGATGAAGAGCTTGAAGCGGTTTGGGCATTCCTGCGCCTCTGTGAGCGCCGAACGGTTAAAACCCGAGGCTCGAAAACAGTGCAGCAACCGAAGGAGTGAGGATCGCGAAGATCGGCGCCAGAATCATAGCCGGAAGAAAGTTTCCGGTTTTCGTCTTGCGGATGTTCAACAGGTTGAACCCGATCATCAGCAGCAGAACTCCCCCGACCGCCCCGAGCTCCCCGATTCCCCGCTCGCCGAGGATCGGTTCGATCCACCCTCCGGCAAGGGTGAAGAACCCCTGATAGACAAGCACGAAGAGCGCGCTGGCGATCACTCCCGGTCCGTAGACGGAAGCGAAAATCACCGCCATCGCCCCGTCCATGATCGATTTGATCATGATCAGGCGATAGTCGCCGACGGTTCCCGCCTGAATCGAGCCGAGGACCGTCATCGCCCCGGAGCAGAACAGCAGCGACGCATTCAGAAATCCGAGGGCGAAGTTCCTGGCCTGTTCGCCGTCGGACGCCCCTCGGCTCGTCACGCTCTCCATCCGGGTTCCGAGGGCCAGAATCCGATCCTCGATCTTCAACCAATACCCCAACGCTCCGCCGAGGGCAAGGGCAAACAGCATCAAAAGATAGGATGATGTCGCCATCGCCATGGAAAATCCGAGGATGAGGGTGATCAAACCGCTGGAGGTGAAGATGATCTCTTCAAAGGAAGGTTTCAGCCTGCTTTTCACGAGCAGACCGATCAGGGAGCCGATGACGATCGTCAGGGCGTTGAAATAGGTGGCTATCATAATGATTTGGAGTATACTCAGATTGTATGGAAGGCTCAAGAACGACCCAAAACCTTCTTCTGGGCGCCGGGGGCGCTACGCGCAGCGGAGGGGAGAAGCTCTTTTGGATATATGAGAACAGACCGATCATCCACCACAGTGTCGCCAATTCGCTGAGGGCGAATCTTCCCACCATTCTGGTGCTCGGCTATCGGCACGCCGAGATTCGCTCGCTCATCGGAGATCTCGTCAAAGATCCTCTTTTGACCATTGTCATCAATGACAACTGGCAAGCGGGTCAGGGCTCCTCGACGAAGGTCGGAGCCCGTCTCCTCGATCGAAAAAAGCGATTTTTCATCTCGCTTGGAGACATGCCCCTCATCACTCCGAGCCACTACCGTTTCCTCGAACGGTTTTTGGAACCGGTCGTCCGACCGGTCGTGAACGGGAGGGTCGGTCATCCCGTCCTGCATGACCCGTTTCTCATCGATGAAATCCTGAAACAACCCGATTCCTTCACGATGAGGGAACTGCTGAGCGCCTATGAAATGAAAAAAATAGCGGTCGACGACCCGGCGTATATCCGGGACATCGACACGCTGCAAGAATATCGGACCCTCTTAGGAAATCACTACGGCTGAACCGTCCCACGAAAGGCTGATCGAATCCCCTTCATGGAAAGCTCCTTCCAGAATCTTCAGGCTCAAGGGGTTTTCGACAAGCCGCTGGATCGCCCGCTTGATCGGACGAGCTCCGAAGAGCGGATCGAACCCCGCTTCGAAGATCGCATCTTCGAGCTTTTCATCCCAGATGAGCGAATATCCCCGCCCCTTGAGCCGGTTTGCAAGCGTTTTGAGCTGCAAGGCAATGATCCGATGCACGGCATCGCTGTCCAGACGGTTGAAGACGATGATCTCATCAAGGCGGTTGATGAACTCCGGCTTGAACGCGGAGTGAATCACCTCGTTTACCAAGGCCGCCCCCTCTTCATGGGTCGCCGCCCCGAGCAGCTGTTGGCTGCCGAGGTTGCTCGTCATGATGATCACGGCGTTGGTGAAGTCCACCACTCTGCCCTGACCGTCGGTAAGACGGCCGTCATCCAGAAGCTGAAGCAGCACGTTGAACACATCCGGGTGGGCTTTCTCGATCTCGTCGAAGAGGATGACCGAATACGGCCGCCTTCGCACCACTTCGGTAAGCTGGCCGCCCTGATCATAGCCGACATACCCCGGCGGGGCGCCGATCAGGCGGGAGACGGAAAACTTTTCCATATATTCGCTCATGTCGATTCGCGTAAGCGCTTTCTCGTCATCAAAGAGGAACTGAGCCAGCACTTTGGCAAGCAGCGTCTTTCCCACTCCGGTGGGACCGGCAAAAAGGAACGAGCCCAACGGCCGCTTCTCGTCGCCGATTCCCGCTTTGTTCCGGCGGATCGCCGCGCTGACCGCCTGAATCGCTTCCTCTTGGCCGATCACCTCTTCCTTGAGGATGCTTTCAAGCTTGAGGTACTTTTCGGCCTCGCTGCTCTTCATCTTGGCGACGGGAATCCCCGTCCAGTTGGAGACGATCTTGGCGATGTCGTCTTCGCTGACCTCTTCACGGAGAAGCTGATTTCCGTTTTCCCGCTTCAGCGCTTCCGTCCACGTCTGAATCTCCCGCGTCAACGCGGGGATCTCGCCGTGCTTGATCTGCGCCGCTTTGGCGAGGTCTCCCTCGCGTTCGGCGTTCTCCTCCTCGCTCTTCAGCTGTTCGAGCCGAGCCTTGCTTTCCCGGATCCGACCGATCGAAGCGCGCTCCTCCTCCCATTGGGTGTGCAGGACGTCCCGCTCACTTTGAAGAGTGTTCCGTTCTTCGGTGAGCTTCTCGAGGCGCTTCTTCGAGGCCTTGTCGCTTTCCCGCTTCAGCGCCTGCTCTTCGATGTTCAGCTGGAGAATCTTCCGCTCGATCTGATCGAGCTGTTCCGGCTGGCTTTCGATCTCCATCTTCAGCTGGCTCGCCGCCTCGTCGATCAGGTCGATCGCCTTGTCGGGAAGGAAGCGGTTGGTGATGTAGCGATTGCTCAGCACCGCCGCTGCGACAAGCGCTTCGTCCTTAATCCGCACTCCGTGGTGGACTTCGTAGCGCTCCTGCAGGCCGCGAAGAATCGCGATCGTCGATTCGACGCTCGGTTCGGAGGTGTATACCGGCTGGAACCGGCGCTCGAGGGCTTTGTCAGCTTCGATGTATTTTCGGTATTCATCCAAGGTCGTCGCCCCGATCGCATGGAGCTCCCCCCGGCTGAGGGCGGGCTTGATCAGGTTAGAGGCATCGGTCGAGCCTTCGGCGGCCCCCGCTCCCACGATCGTATGCAGCTCGTCGATGAAGAGGATGATCGCCCCTTCGCTGGTGGTGACCTCCTTGACGACCGCCTTGAGGCGCTCTTCGAACTCGCCCCGGAACTTCGCCCCGGCGATCAGGGCGCCCAGATCCAAGCTGAGCAGACGCTTGTTCTTCAGCGACTCGGGCACGTCGCCGCCGGCGATCCTTCGAGCCAAACCTTCAACGATCGCCGTCTTCCCGACCCCGGGCTCCCCGATGAGGACCGGGTTGTTCTTCGTCCTCCGGCTGAGGACCTGCATCACCCTCCGGATCTCCTCATCCCGTCCGATTACCGGATCGAGCTTTCCGCTTCGGGCAAGCAGTGTCAGATCCTTGCAATACTTCTCGAGCGCTTCATATCGACTCTCCGGATCTTCGCTGTCGATGCGGGTATTGCCGCGGATCGCCTGAAGGGCTTGCATCACGTTCTCATTGGTGAGGCCAAGTTCTTTGAAGATTCCGCTTGCTGCCGAATTGTCACGAATGATCGCCAAAAGAACGTGCTCGGCGGAAAGATATTCATCCTTGAACTCGCCTGCGATCGTCGTAGCCGCATAGAGCTGGTTTGCAAGCACTCCGCTGATCGAGCGCTTGGCGGATGCACCGTATGCTTTGCTGAGCCGATCGGCCGCTTTCTCAAAGCGTTCTTCGACGATATGGGGAGAGACGCCGACCCGCTCCAGGATCGAAGTGAGGATTCCATCCTCCTGACCCAGAAGCGCCAGAACGAGGTGTTCGGTGGTAACCTCGGCATTGGAGCGCAGTCCGGCGAGCCGATCCGCTTCCGCGATCGCCGAACGCAGTTTGATTGTCATTTTGTCCATGTTCATATCACTTGTTGACGCAGTGATTTCTTATGCTTGCAGTCCTTCAAGATAGCAGGTGACGAGCTCTTTCGAGGTCTGTATCGAATAGGTGTCAAAGAACGCCACTTGGAAGCAGGATGCCTCAAGGAGCAGCATCAGATGATCGGCTACTTTATTCGCGTCACAGGTGATGATCTGTCCCTCTTTCATCCCTTGGTTCAAGAGGCGCTTGAAGAGGATCGAAAGCTTTGCCGTCCGTCTGAGGATGATCGCGTTGAAATCCGTTCCTTCGCGCTTCATCTGCAGCATTACGTCCACCAGGCTGGTCAGCTCCCCTTCATGGTCATGCGCTTCCTGCATGATATCGGTGCAGATGACCGTCAGACGCTTGAGGAAGGGCTGTTCGCTCGACCAGGCATAGGTTGCATAGCGGTTGAACATCCGGGCGGTGACCAGCTTGACCGCATAATAGTAGATATCCTCTTTGTCTTTGAAGTATTGATAGATCGTAGGTCGGGAGATGTTACACTCGCTGGCGATCAGGGAGAGGTTGGAATCCCGATACCCCTCACGCGCGAACACTTTCAGAGCGGTCTGTAAAATTCGCTCCTTCCGTGCTTCGTGATCGATTTTTTTGGGCATACACACTCTCCTGTTTTCTACACTATATCACCATGTTGTAGAACTAAACAAGCATTTTTGGAAGCCTTGCCCCTTGGCAAGGCCTCCATACTGCGTGTACTCCTTCTTATTTAATCTTTACTTCGATTGGTTTCGGTTTCTCAACGGGCTTCTTCGGAAGGGTGAGCGTCAAGAGACCGTCAGCGAATTTGGCGCTGATCTTATTCTCATCGACATCCTCCGGAAGTCGGAAGGAGCGCTCGAAGCAACGGTAGCAGCGCTCGGTCACGAGGTTCTTCTCCGTTTCCTCTTCAAGGTTGGTCTCCTTGTTGGAGCTGATCTTCAACACATGTTTCTCGATTTGGACCGAAACCTCGTCCTGCTTATACCCGGCCAGCTCCGCCTCGAGAACATAGGCGTTCTCTTCTTCGGTAATGTTGACCGCCGGCACTCGTCGCTGTGTCGTTCCCCAAGTGCTCAACAGTTCATCAAAGAGTGAGTCAAAGGGGGACAAACCATACGTTCTTCTTGTTAAATATCTCATATGTGTACCTCCTACATCTGTATATTTCTATCACCACATATGATGCAACAAGCATGCCAACCCTTATATTATAGTCTGTAGGTACAAATATATCTCTATAAGTTAATATATAAACGAAAGCTCGCTCCTACGCTTCAAGGGAGCGGGTCAAGGGGAGGCGATCCCCAAGGAGGACTGCATTAATCGGGTCATTATGACCCTATCCAAGGGTGGCAACCATGATCGCCTTGATCGTATGCATCCGATTCTCCGCCTGGTCAAACACCACCGAGTGAGAGGAACGGAACACGTCATCCGTCACTTCCATCGCCGTAAGGCCGAACTCTTTGTAGACCTCCATTCCGATCGTCGTGTTCAGATCGTGAAACGCCGGAAGGCAGTGCTCGAAGAGCACGTCGGGGTTTCCCGAAGCCTTTAAAAGATCCATCGTGACCTGATACTCCTTCAGCAGCCCGATCCGCTCGCTCATCTTGGCTTCCTCGCCCATCGAGACCCATACATCGGTGTAGATGACATCACAGCCTTTCACCGCTTCATAGGGGTCTTCAAAAACTCTCACATGCTCACTCTCCACCGTGGGATGCAGCGCTTTCGGAGCGGCGATCCGGTACTCCATCTTAAGCTGTCGGGCACCGATCGCAAGGGCGTTGCTGACGTTGTTCCGGCCATCACCGACATAGGTGAAGACCAGTTCATGAGGCTGCTTGCCCGTGTGGTCGACCGCCGTCAGCACGTCGGCGAGCACCTGGGTCGGATGATCATCATCCGTTAACCCGTTGTACACGGGAACACCGCTGTGGCGGGCAAGATCTTCGACGATCGATTGTCCGAAGCCGCGGTACTCGATCGCGTCGTAGAGCCGGCCGAGAACCTTCGCCGTGTCCTCGATTGATTCCTTCTTTCCCATCTGGCTGTTTGTCAGATACGTCACGTTCGCCCCCTCGTCAAAGGCGGCGACCTCGAAGGAGCAGCGGGTCCGGGTCGAGGCTTTATCAAAGAGCAGAACGATATTTTTGCCATCCAGAAGTTTCCCCTTCAGATGGGAGGGATATGCCAGTCCCCTCTTCTTTGAACGGAGATCCTTTGCCAGCGAGAGGAGGTAGAGAATCTCCTCTTCAGTGTAATCGCGGAGGGTGAGGTAACTGCGGCCTTTGAGAGTATCCATAGCGCTTCTCCTTCCGGAGAGTATTGCATATTCATGCAAATATCGTCAATAAATATACAAGTATTTCCATGCATGCAGATGCATAAAGAAGACCTCCGGCAACACGCCGGAGGCCAGATCTTTACTACGACCGGTTATTCGGTTACAAGAACGACTTCACCGTTTTTGTAGTGTTCGGCGACGTATGCCTTGATCTTTTCGCTGCGGAGCGCTGCGACCAGAGCCTTGATCCCGGCTTCGTTTTCCCGGCCCGCCTTCACCGCGACGACGTTGACGTAGGGACTGTCGGCGCCTTCGACGAGCAACCCGTCACGAGTGGCCACGAGACCCGCGGGAATCGCATAGTTTCCGTTGATGATCGCCCCGTCGACATCCTTCAGCACGCGGGGAAGGCTCGCCGCCTCGATTTCACGGAAGCGCAGGTTCTTCGGATTCGCCACGATATCAAGAGGGGTCGCTTCCAATCCCGCCGCGCTGTCGAGCGTCAAGAGTCCGGCGCTTTCAAGAAGCAGGAGCGCTCGGCCTTCGTTGGTCGGGTCATTGGGAATAGCGATCGTCGCACCGTCGGGAAGAGCTTCCAAGGAAGCATAGCGATCGCTGTAGAGGGCGAACGGCTCAACGTGGATGCCGCCGGCGTTCACAAGGTGGAAGCCGCGATCCTTGTTAAAGGTCTCCAGATACGGGATGTGCTGGAAGAAGTTCGCATCAAGCTCGCCGCTTTCAAGCGCTTCATTGGGGGTCACGTAATCGGTGAACTCCCGGACTTTGAGCGTGTATCCGCTTGCCGCCAAATCGTCGACGATCAGGTTCAGGAACGCGGCGTGGGGCACGGGCGTCGCACCGACGAGAATCGTCTTGGTGTCCTGTACCTCTTTTGCGCCCGCTGCGAAGAGAAGCGATGCACCCAAAACAATCAGAAAAATCGCTACCAAATACTTTTTCATACTATACTCCTATTTCCCATCGGGGATAATTCATGTTCTTGATAATATTGTTTCTCAGCGTCGGGCCAAGAGCCGGGCGCTGAGCCGGTTGCCCACTACCTGAACGATCTCAACGAGAACGAGGATAATGATTACCGCAACCAGCATGATGTCGCCGCGGAAGCGCTGATACCCGTAACGGATCGCCAAATCCCCCAACCCTCCGCCGCCGATCGCTCCGGCCATCGCAGAGTAACCGATCAGGCTGATGATCGTGAGGGCGACTCCGCTGACCAGAGAGGGCATCGCCTCGGGAATCAACACCTTCCGGACGATCTGGAAGTTCGTCGATCCCATTGCACGGGCGGCTTGAACGACGCCCGGATCCACCTCCTTGAGTGCGGTCTCGATGACGCGCGCGACGAACGGAGCTGCCGCGATCGACAGCGGAACGATCGTAGCGGCGGTTCCGATACTCGTTCCGATCAACAACCTCGAAAGAGGGAACAACAGAATCATGAGAATGATGAAGGGGAAGGAGCGCAGCACGTTCACGATTCGGCTCAGCACCGAATTCAACAAAGGCATGGGTATGATGCCGCCCTGCTCTTCTTCACCGGTGCTGAAGAGCAGCACTCCCAAGGGGAGCCCCAATATCAGGGAGAACAGGGTGGAGAAAAACACCATGCTGAGGGTCTGGAGGGTTGAGTTCCAAATCAAGAGCCAGATCTTCGCACTCATGAGCGTTCCTCCTTTTCGACATGGACTCCAAGCTCGCGCAGCCTTGCAACCACGCTTTCCTGCTCATCCTCGCTTCCCTGGATATCGACGATCAACGTTCCGATTTCAACCTCTCCGCCGACCTTCTGAACTCCGCCTGCCCGGATGTTGAAATCGATTCCCGTCTCGCGGGTAATCTGACTGAGTATCGGTTGATCGGTGGTAACTCCGCGGAAGCGCAGGATGTAGGCTCCCCGCTTGCTGGACCATTGGACCATCTGCTCTTCACTGCCCGCATCCGTTCCCACCAAGTGGGAGAGGAACTCTTTGGTGACATCGCTTTTAGGCTTGGCGAAGATGTCCGTTACCGGCCCTTCTTCGACGACCCTACCGTCATCGAGAACCGCCACGCGGTCGCACACATCCCGCACCACTTCCATCTGGTGGGTGATCATCACGATCGTTAAGCCCATCTTGCGTTGAATCTCTTTCAACAACGCGAGGATCGAATGGGTGGTTTGGGGATCCAGGGCGCTGGTCGCTTCATCGCAGAAGAGGATGTCGGGATTGCACGCCAGAGCCCGGGCGATAGCCACTCGTTGCTTCTGCCCGCCGCTGAGGGTGGAGATCGGAGCTTTTCCGCGATCGCCAAGACCGACAAGTTCAAGCAGCTCGGCGACCCGAGCCTTGATCTCCCCTTTCGGGGTCCCGATGATTTCAAGGGGATAGGCTACGTTCTGGGCGGCGTTTCGACTGGAAAAGAGGTTGAAGTTCTGGAAAATCATCCCCACTCGCCTGCGGCGCCGGATGAGCTCCTCCTTGGCCAGGTTATCGACCCTCAGTTCATCGAAATACACTTCACCGTCATCCGGTTTTTCCAGAAGACTGATCAGGCGCACCAAAGTGGATTTGCCCGCTCCGCTTTTACCGATGATTCCGTAGATCAGATTGGAAGGGATGGACAGACTGATCCCGTTGACCGCATGAAGCGATCCATAACTCCTTTTCAAGTTTTTCAGACGAATCTGCATATATATACCTTCCATATTCATAAAACGGATTGAGACCATCATAGAGGAAAGGTGGTTCTTGAACAAGTAGAGCAAGGATATCCATCTTGGAGAAGGTTTTGGAAAAGGATATAGTTGGATGAAAAAGGAATACTTATGAGTGGATACCGCTACGAGACCCATCTTCATACCAATCAGGCCAGCGCATGCGGTCTCTCCACCGGAAGAGCATATATCCGGCCATACCTTGATGCCGGATACAGCGGCATCATCGTAACCGACCACTTCTTCAACGGAAACACAAATATTCCCCATAGGCTACCTTGGAAGGAGCGGGTTCGCAGGCTGTGCGCGGGATATGAAGAAGCCAAAGAGTACGGCGATCATCTGGGTCTTTCCGTCTTCTTCGGTTTTGAATACTCATACGGGCAGGACGAGTTTCTCGTCTATGGCCTTTCGCCGGAGTATCTGGCCGAGCATCCCGAGATGATGGGTTGGGATCATCGCACCCTCTATGAGACGGTCGACAACGAAGGGGGGCTCGTCGTTCAAGCCCACCCGTTCCGCGAGCGCGGCTACTTGAGCAGGATCTCCCTTCATCCCCATACCGTCCATGCCGTTGAAGTGATTAACGGGGAGAATGAAGAAGAGTTCGACCGCAAGGCCCGCAAATACGCCGAACACTACGGTCTGCCGATGATCGCGGGAGCGGACATCCACGACGTGAAGAAAATCGATCGTATCGCCCGTGCGACGATCTTTGAACGAAAACTGAACTCCATTGATGACTTCATTAGGGAGGTGAAAGCCGGCAGGTTTACATTGGAACAGGATGCCGGCCGGATGAGCGAGCCGTCTGCTCAATCGAATCTTCCCGTCTATCTTTATGATGGAGAGGGACGGGCGAAAAAAATCCGGGCAGCCGAGGCCTGGAGCTGACAGCGAAAAAAGGCAAGAGACCGTCGGAAATGCGACGGCCTCTTTTCATTGAAAGCTGAGATATTGTTGGAAACATCAACCCGTTGGTGACATCAGGTCCTTTGTCTTCTTGAATATTTGGGCCAGATGCTCCTGGCTCTTTGGAAGCTCCGTCTCGAAGGACATGGTTTCATCATAGCCCAGCTCTTTGAGAATCTTCAATGCGCGATAGATGTAATTGTCGTTCAGCTCCGGCACCCTTCTGTCAGGTCCGGCGATGTGGACGTGCTTGATGTGCGGGAAACATTTCCTGATCGAATCAAGGCTCTCCTCGTTGCTGAGCATGTGGTAGATGTCGATCATCAGCTCGAAGCCCGGGTCCCTGATCGCGTTGACCAGATCCATCCCCTCCATGACTGAGACTATCAGGTTGCAGTAGGTCCTCTCGAAAGGCTCTATGCAGACAACGATCCCGAAGGCTTTTGTCCTTGGAAGGATCACTTCCTCTATCACTGAGATGAACTGATCCAAAGCCTGTTCCCTTGTCTGATCAGGCCCGTAGGTTCTTGCCGGTCCGCTTCCAAGGATTATCTTCTCTATCCCCAGCCTCTCCAGCTTTGGCAGGATCTCGTCAAGGTAGGCGGCTATGCGCCCCTTGTCCATCTCCCTGCCGACCAGCTTCACGCTTCCGGGGAAGAAGTTGCAGGCCACAGGCGATGTGAGATTGTGTCTCTTGACCTCCTTGAGGACCGAAGCGAACTCCCTCTCCTTCATGTTGCTGAAATTCATCAGCGGGAACTCGACATAGTCGAAGCCCTGCTTCCGGATCATGTCCAAGAGGTCCAACCCCAGCTTGAAGTATGGGCTTGTGGAGAAGCCCGTACAGTAACCGTATTTCATTTCAGCTCCCCTTGATCCCGAGCTTATCCTGATCGTATCCTGAATATCCGGGGCTCGAAATCCTGACCCGGCTCGTCAGCAAAACCTGTTATAGCAAACATCAGTCCTTCTTCCTCATTTCTGCCTTCGCGGCCCTTGCCGCAGCCTTCTTCGCCTCTCTCTTCTCCTGCATCCTCATGTAGGCGGGGGTCTGCGTGAGGATCAGATAGGTTATGAGAACGATGAAGAAAATGGAGATCGGCCTTGTGAAGAAGATCGAGATGTCCGCCTCTGTCAAAAGCAGAGCCCTTCTCAGGTTCTCGTCAGCCATGTTGCCCAGAATTATTCCAAGCAGGAACGGAGCTCCGGGCATCTTCAGGAAGCTCATTATTATTCCAAGTATCCCGAACACGAACATCAGCTTGATGTCGAAAAGTCTGTTCGAGACGACGAAGGCGCCTATGACGCAGCAGATGAAGACGATCGGCATCAGTATCTTTATGTCGACCGAAAGCACCTTGACACTGAACTTCGAGATCACTATTCCAAGGAACCACATCAGACAGGATGCAAGAACCATGAAGACAATAACGTAGTACAGGAAATGCGGCGTGTCCTGCATCAACAGCGGTCCGGGCCGGTAGCCGTGCATCCAGAAGGCGGCAAGCAGGACGGCCGCCGAAGTGGATCCCGGGATTGCCAGCGACAGAACCGGTATGATAGCACCTCCGATGGCGGCATTGTTTCCCGTCTCGGCGGCGACGACTCCGTCTATGCAGCCGTGGTTCCAGAGTTCGGGGGTCTTGGAGACCTTCTTCTCAGACCAGTATGACAGCCATCCGCCGGTGTCCTCTCCTACACCGGGTATGGCACCCATGAGCATTCCCAAGATTCCGGAGCGCAGGATGTTGAACCAGTTGCGCCTGAGAATCCCCAGCCCCTCCTTGATGCTGTACTTGGTGGCCTGCTGCATGGCAGTCTTCTTGGCTCCGCTGAAAGCCTTGACTACCTCAGGGAAGCCGAACAGACCGATCATGACGGGCAGAAGCGAGATTCCGCCTGCAAGGTTGATGTTTCCGTAAGTGAAGCGCCTGTAGGAGTAGACCGTGTCCATTCCCACCTGGCTCATGAGAAGACCCATGAATCCGGAGATCCACCCCTTGAGAGGGTCGCCGCCGCTGGTGAGGTTTCCGCAGATGACAATCCCGAACAGAGCAAGCAGGAACATCTCGTGGCTCATGAACTTCAGGGCGAACTTCGTGAGAAGCGGAGTGAAAAGAGCGACGCAGACGATGCTGATCATGGTTCCGAAGAACGAGGCTCCGGTCGCGACGAAGATCGCGAGGCCTGCCTTGCCCTTCAAAGCCAGAGGATAGCCTTCCATTGCCGTAGCGGCCGAGGCGGGCGTGCCCGGGATGTTCAGCAGAATGGCGCTCTGGTTGCCTCCTGAGATGGCACCGATGTAGATGGCCAGCAAAGAGAGGACGGCCAGAGGTCCGCTGAAGTTGTAGGTAAGGCCTGTCAACAGGGCGACGGCCATTGTGGACGTGAGACCCGGCAGCATGCCGAATATCAGTCCGACGAAAACTGAAAGCACCAACGCAAGCAATCCTGCAGGAGAGAGTGCGATGACAAATGCTTCGCCAATGTATCTTAAAACATCCATTCTCCCCTCCTTATGGCATTGGAACCTTGAACATTATCTGAAACACAAAGATGATCATGAAGGTACCCACCCCTGAGATGACCAGGAGCTTGATGATCTTCTTGGCGGATTTCTCCCAAGTGATGAACAGAAGAAGGGCTGAGAGCGTGATGAACGTAGCCAGCCAGAACGGCATCTTTCCGAGCATGAGGAAGATGTATATCCAGAAGATCACCAGACCGATGAGGGTCTTGTGGACATCCTTGCTCTTGACGAACTCGATGCTGAAGTTCTTGACGTCAACGAGACAACCCTTCAGGGTGTGCTCCTTGACCGTTCTTCTGATGTAAAGCGCCGAGAAGATGAAGAGGCAGATGCCTATCATCATCGGCATGAGACCGGAGGAATAGTAGAAGACGTCCACAAAGTCCTCCTTCCAGAATGTGATGCTCTTGATCATCACATAGATGGAGACTGCAAATGTGACGACTCCGGCTATGAAGTCTATTCCATACCTTGTCTGCGGTCTTGTCTGTTTCTGTTCCATAGACTTATTCCTGAATTGATAAAGCACGAAAATACAGCAGATGGTGCGAGGGGTCCCCGCACCATCCGGGATTTCAATCTACGTTACGGTCGCTTGTATCCGAGATCTGCAGGTGAGCGCTTTGCGACACCGAGATCGAAGAGAGTGAAGCCGATTGCTACGGCTGCATCGTCCTTGAGCTTGTTGGACTCCGCAATTGTGGCTCCCATAAGAACCATACCCTTCTCATCAGCGAATGCGACGACACTGTTGGTCTTGCAAGCCTTGACGAATGCATCCTCGAGGATTGCCTTCGTTGCATCCGGGACGTCAGACGGGAACATGAGTCCGAAGGCGTCTCCGATAGGCAGCGACTTCCCCAGCTCCGGGATGAAGTTCTTGATCGACGGGATTGTCTTGGCTACACCCTCAAGGTTGAGGTCCTCTGCCGTGAGGGCGCAGAGGGCTCTGAGGTCGCCGGACCTGAGCAGGTCGATCATCTCGTTCGAAAGCTGAGATGTGAAGTCAACCTCTCCCGCGAGGAGAGCCTTGATTGCGTCTGCACCACCGGCATATGGGGTGTTGAGGCCCTTGCCCATTGTTGCATCTGTCGCTGAAAGAACCATGACTGCGTTGTATCCGGAGGATCCGATACCGGCGATCGAGTTCTTGATTGTGTTGGCCGGGTTGTTCTTCAATGCCTGATAGAGGTCGTTGAAGGTCTTGTACGGGCTGTCCTTGCGGACTGCGATCAGACATGGGACATAGTATGCTGCCATGAAGTCCCAATCCTTTGGCGACCACTCGGCGGTTCCCATTGCATAGTGGGTATGCGGTGTTGCGTTCGCGATCAATGTGTAGCCATCATGCGGTTTGAGCAGACAGTTGTTCATTCCGACTGTTCCGGTTGCCCCCGGTGTGTTTACGACGCTGACGTTGACGCCGAAGATCTTCGCCATCTCATCCGTGACACGTCTTCCGACAAGGTCTGATGATCCGCCGGCTCCCCATGGAACGATCAAGGTGATGTCCTTTGTCGGGAATGCCTTCTCCTCAGTAGCACCCTGAGCGAACACCGCGGTGAAGGCAACACAGAGCACAAGCAAAGCTGTCAATAGTTTCTTCATTTTCCTTCTCCTTTTTCAACCATTGTGGACAATGGCCTTTTGTTTCACATTATCACTGCAGCTCCAACGGAACTAACAATTCCGGATTATACCATCAACCATCCAACATTAATACAAAAATTGTTAAAAATCAGCACTTCAATGCAACTATGGTCCAATGAACCGGAACAAGGTGTTCAGTGCTTTGACGAAATTCGGGAAATCAGAGAGAAGAAAGTTTATTGCAGTGGAAGTATCAGACCAAATGGGCGAGAGAGTAAAACCTCATCTCACGAATCAATCAATTCGAGCGAGCGATTCGCTTTTCTCAAAAAGTGCTTATCCATGGCTCCGTATACTGATGAATCTTTTGAGGCCCGAATGCTTTCAATTTTTTACAGTGAAAAAAAGATCCGGCGACTACCTACTCTCCCGCCTACAGGCAGTACCATCGGCGCAAGGGTGCTTAACTTCCGTGTTCGGGATGGGAACGGGTGTGCCCACCCTGCTGTGGTCACCGGATTATATTCAAACACGTGGAGCGACAGCTTGTCGATCGCGTGTTGGAAGATACAAAAGAAGAGGCCCGGCAGCTACCTACTCTCCCACCTATTGGCAGTACCATCGGCGTGAGGGTGCTTAACTTCCGTGTTCGGGATGGGAACGGGTGTGTCCACCCTGCTGTGGCCACCGGGCCGACA